>UMHO01008024.1_pt1 | contig 287616 bp, 274 predicted proteins | sample 1965561 | NCBI WGS metagenome assembly UMHO01 (sample SAMEA4836102, study PRJEB28245) | human gut metagenome | biome: gut microbiome; material: fecal sample | place: Denmark | collected 2008 | reverse complement strand
AGTGCATAGACACTTTAGCACCCCAAAATTTGACAAAGAACCCAAACCCCTCTTGTTCCCTTTTTCACTTCTATACTTTCACTTTTTTACAAGGAAAGATTCTTCCCGCGACAGGGGATCAGAAAGGTCCATCTGACCGAGGACCTCGACCGGTTTGCCGTCCACGAGAAATTTGACTTTTTTTACGTCCTTGAATTCCGTCAAGGTATTGACAACGGCGTAGACCATCATGGTGTTGTCATAGTCATTGTGCCGCCTTGATAGGAAGACATCATTGAAATCGACGGAAGCAATCCCATCCTTAACGGTAACATCCTTGACGCTCAGTCCCTTTGGAAATGTAGTTTCTTCCTTGGGGGCTTTTTCAACAAGCCGTTTCAAAACGACAAGATAGGGATTTTTCTCATGGGCCCCGATTTCAACTTCAACGGCCTTGAGCTTTTCCGTGCCCTTGCCATCAGCGCGGTAGATGACCCGTTTGACCGTCTGGGTCTTCTGCTCCTGCGTAACGGCCGTATTTTGAGACGCGGAAGGTTGGGTTCCTGGTCCTTCACAGCCGCTTAAAAGGCTGGTTGCAAGAACGAGGGAAAGAGCAGCAGTCAGTGCAGCAATGCGATGTTTCATCTTCCTCAACCTCCCCGATGCTGATTATAGAAATCTTCGATCCCATCGGCAATGGCCTTGGCGATCTTCTTTTGGAACCAGCTGTTATTGAGCAGCTTTTCTTCCCGTTTGTTGGTCAAAAAGAGCATTTCGACCAGGGCCCCTGGCATGGTGCTGCGCTTATTGACGTAGAAATTGGCGTAGCGCACACCGAGATCTTCGAGGTCTCCCGTCTTTAGCAGCTCATCTTGGATGCATTGGGCAACCTGGATATCATATTTGGTCTTCGGATGATAGTAAGTGGAATAGCCGCCGACACTGGTATTGACACTGGCGTTGATATGGAGGGAAATGAACAGGTCAGATTTATTTTCCTCTGCCACATCGACACGGGCCTGCAGTTCCTGTACGTCCGTTGCATCAGGTCCATAGACATCAACGTCGGTCGTACGCGTCATATAGACGATGGCTCCTTTGTCTTCAAGGTACGCTTTCACCATCTTTGAAATGGGAAGGGTAATATTCTTTTCGTAGACACCCGTCACAAGACCATGGGTACCCGGATCCGTACCGCCATGTCCAGGATCCAAGGTAATGCGTTTGCCTTCAATCCCGCCCACAACGGAATAACCAGATCCCTGCGTACTTGGGCGCCAGGGCTTCTTTTCCAAGGACGAAGATTTCTTTTTCGTGTCAAAGGTCTTACGGCTCGGACCGGCAATGACGTCGATGACGGAGCGGGTCGGCCGCTTGTTGACAGAATCGCGCTTTAGATTGAAGGTCTTGTAATCCCCTTTATCCAGTTTCCGTTTCATATGGATCCGAACCAAGGTCTCCGACCCTTTAGGTTCAAGGACAACCTTACTGACATAGGGCGCATTCTTGGGGACATAGGAACGGGACACGCTTGAATTGAGCCGTGCGCCGACCGTAACCTGCAGTTCCTTTTCAATGAATTCGGAACGCATGCGGGCAGGCGTTGTTGTTTCAAGGACCACGCGGAGCTGGCGGTCAGGACTGACACCATAGGCAACTTTTGTAATTCTTGGGGCTGCGTGCACTACCGTGGCACCAACAAGAGCCAGAAGGGCGCAGCTCATGAGCAGGATTTTTTTTAACACGATGGGACCTCCCTTTATACCCGTCGATTTTACCACGATATGCCTTCCCTTGCAAATCAAAGAAGACAAGCCGCGCCATTTTAAACAATCGGTTCACGCATGACGCAGCACTTTCTGGATGGCTGAGGGAAGCTTATCCAGCAGGTCTCCCGCCTTCATGCCGACTGTTCCCTCCCCTTTGGCAAGATCACCGGCAAGACCATGAACATAAACTCCGGACAGAGCTGCAGCAGACGCCGTATGGACCTGTCCCAAAAGGCCTGCCACGGTCCCTGTCAGGACATCGCCGGAGCCGCCGGTTGCCATGCCTTCATTGCCCGTAGAATTCACAAAGAGTTCACCGTTTGGCAGGGCAATCAGCGTCGGCGCGCATTTAAGGACAACAATGGCATTCCATCTTTTGGCACCTAGACGAGCGCATTGGATTGGGTCATCAAGGACATCGGCCGTAGGAATTCCCAAAAGACGCGCCATCTCACCGGGATGGGGCGTCAGGATCTTATTAGGGAGACGAAGCAGCAGCGCGTCTTCACCGGCTAGGGCATTGAGGCCATCCGCATCGATGACAAGGGGCATGGGAAGCTGCTGAACAAGGCTTCTGACAAATCGTACCGTTTCCGGTGCTTTGCCTAGGCCGGGGCCAATGGCAACGACATCACTGGATAAAAGTTCCTGTACGGAGGCTTCCACGTCAAGGGGGTCAAAGGTCTTGACCATGACTTCCGTACTTTTGATGGCAAGAGGCTCCCAGGCTGCTTGTTCCGTATAAACGGTCACAAGTCCCCCACCAGCACGAACGGCAGCTTTGCTTACAAGCTCCGCCGCCCCAATATAACCGCGGGAGCCTGCTACAAGGGCAATGCGTCCATTAGTTCCCTTATGGGCGTTTTTGGGGCGATGGGGCAGCAGGGGCGCAACAAAAGCGTCATCAAGCAGGGTCATGGTGCTTTTTGCCTCTTCTTCCACCTGTTTGGGCGTGCCGATGGTATGCACCTTGACCGCACCTGCATAAAGGGCACCGGGATAAAGATAAAGACCGGGCTTGGGGGCCACCATGGTCACTGTAAGGTCCGCCTTGAGGGCAAGGGCGGCTTTTCCCGTATCGGCGTCAACGCCGCTTGGCAGGTCGATGGCAAGGATAGGAACAGTCAGCTCCTTAAGGGCGCGTACAAAGGAAAGGATGGGCTCCCGGAGGCTGCCATGAAAGCTCGTTCCTACAAGGCCATCTAAAAGGAGATCTGCCTGTCGAGCCGCTGCAAGGGCCTTTTGGGGCTCTTTTTCCCATACAAAGCGGGGAAAAGCAAACCCCTCCGTCATTACAAGTTCTGCCTGAGCAGCCTTTCCCATCTGTTCCGGCTCAGCCGTAAGGATAAGGGAGCAGGAAGCGCCAAAACGCGACAAAAAGCGCAGGGCCGCCAGCCCGTCACCGCCATTATTTCCTTTGCCGCACAAAAGGACTATCCGTTTTCTTGCAGCGCCGCCCAAAAAGGCACAGGCTTCTTCGGCTACGGCGCGGCCGGCATTTTCAATGAGCACCGTCTCAGGAAAACCCATGTCTTTAATCAGACGGGCATCCACATCTTTCATGGCCTCTTTTCCTATGAGTTTCACCCTTATCCCTCCAATACCACTTGTGCGATGGCAAGATCCTTCGTATGACTGATGGAAACATGGACCTTATTGACGCGACGGTTCATGGCCGTAATGAGGACCGGCCCCAAAAGATGGACCTGAGGCACCCCCGTGGCATCAGGCAGGGTCTCAATTTTTTCAAACTGACCAGGCAGGATGCCTGTTCCAAGGGCCTTGCCCACCGCTTCCTTCACGGCATAGCGTCCGGAAAAAGATTCTGCCGCATGGCATTTCTTGCTTTCGCAGTACGCAATTTCCTCGTCCGTAAAGATTTTTTCCTTGAAGCCTTCCTGCTGGAGGGCCTTTTCTATCCGGCTGACCTCAACAAGGTCAACACCAATACCAATGATCATCATGGAACTCCTTTTTCAGATAGTTATTTGGACCGCTGGGCCGCCTTCCATTGAAGGATCTTTTCCAGACGCTCCTTATAGCGCACTTCAAACCCCTCTTCTGTAGGGTGGTAGTAACGCCGTCCCTTAAGGGAATCAGGCAGGCAGTCCATGGCCGCGATCTTTTCCTTTGTATCATGGGCATAAATGTAGCCTTTGCCGTATCCCGCTTCCTTCATGAGGGCGGTCGGAGCATTGCGGATGACAAGCGGAACCGGTTCCTGCAGATGATGCAGCGCGTCTTCCCGTGCTTCAATATAGGCAAGCTCCATGGCGTTGGACTTAGGGGACATAGCCATATAGATGACCGCATGGGCCAAGTTGACGGAGCACTCAGGCATCCCGATGAAATGACAGGCCTCATAGGCAGCAACGGCCACTTCAAGGGCCCGGGAGTCAGCAATCCCGACATCCTCACTGGCAAAGCGAACAACGCGGCGGGCAATGTATAAAGGATCCTCCCCCGCCTCCAGCATGCGGGCAAGCCAATAGACAGCGGCATCGGGATCGGAATTGCGCATGGATTTGTGGAGGGCGGAAATGAGATTATAGTGCTCCTCCCCAGATTTGTCATACAGGAAGGATTTTTGGCTCGTGCACTCTTTTAGGGTCTCTTCCGTCACATAGATTCCATCTTCCCTTGCGTCCCCATTTAGGACGACCATTTCCAGCGTGGACAGGGCACTGCGGGCATCCCCGCTGGCAAATTCCGCGACAATGCGGAGCTTGTCATCATCCATATGGATATGCTGGTCTCCCAAGCCCCGGGAATCGGTCAAGGCCCGTTTCAAAAGGGCCATGATGTCTTCTGTCGTAAGCTCCTTGAGAACAAAAACCTTGCAGCGGGACAAAAGGGCACCATTTACTTCAAAGGACGGGTTTTCCGTCGTCGCCCCGATAAGGATGATGCTTCCTTTTTCTACAAAGGGTAGGAAGGCGTCCTGCTGGGCCCTGTTGAAGCGGTGAATTTCGTCGATAAAGACGATGGTCCGCTGGCCAAACCGCGTCTGTTCATCCGCCCGCTGCATGACCGCGCGGATTTCCTTGATGCCGCTGGTCACAGCCGAAAAAGTGATGAAACTGGCTTTTGTCGTATGGGCGATGATCTTTGCAAGGGTTGTCTTTCCCACGCCGGGCGGGCCCCAGAAAATCATGGAAGAAATCTGGTCCCTTTCAATCAAGTTGCGCAGGACTTTGCCTTTACCCAGTAGGTGCTGCTGCCCCTGGAACTCATCCAGCGTCTTGGGTCGGAGCCGTTCCGCCAACGGTTCATGGTGAGGGGTCTTAAACAGACTGTCTTCTTCCATGGCCATACCTCCTTATGTTTCGTACTTTTTATTATAACATAGGAAGGCAGCGAAAAACGCAGGGAATCCAGAAGGAAGGTTCATGACGAAAAAACCCTGCGGCAGCCGCAGGGGAAAAACCTTATTCTTTTTCTTGGGTCTTGAGCAGGCCAGTCAGGTCTGAGATCCGTGCCTCGTTAGGGAGAATGTAAAGATAATCACCTGGCATAAGCACAAGGCTGGCGTCGGGGATGAGGGTACTGTCACCACGCCGCACGGAAACCACCAGGGCTTTGCCAGGAAACTTCAACTCCTTCAAGCTTTTGCCTTCAGCAAGGGAACCGCTTTCCACAGCAGCTTCATAAACATAGGGATTGCGCTGCAGCTGGTCCTTTTTGGCCGTTTTCGGGAAGCGGACCTTAAGGTCATCTTCGAGAATAGCGTCAAAGATGGGCCGATCGCGGAGCAGTTCACCTGCAGCATAGGCAAAAAGTGTAACGATACCGAGGGGAACCATATGATAGAACCGGCCTGTCAGTTCCAAGAGAAGCAGGATCCCCGTAACAGGAGCCCTGACAGAGCCCGTGAAAAAGCCGGCCATGGCAAAGACCACCATATGGAGCCGATATTCCGGCGGCAAAAGGCCAAGGCCTGCAGCAAGGTTACCGTAAAGGCCTCCGCAGATGGCCCCTAGTACGAGCATAGGCTGAAGGGAGCCGCCTGGCGCGCCGGAACCGGTACTGAACATGGTAAAGGCAAATTTCCCGACAAGGAGCAGGATGATGAAGGGAACCGTTCCCTTAAGTTCCACCATATCTTCTATGACCCCATCCCCGGCCCCCAATACGTAGGGAAAAAAGAACGTGAGAGGGATGGTAAGAAGGAGCGGGAAAAGGAGCTTTATCCACGGTGCCTTGAAAAAAGAGAGGCCATAGAAACGCCCCATGTTCAGGGATGCCTTATTGAAAAGCACCCCGATTGTCCCCGTAAAAAGCCCCAAAAGGGCCAAATGGGGCAAATAGGCCGCATCGAGGATGGGCATACGCGGAATAGCAAAAACCGTTTCCGTGCCAAACACGAAGTGAGCCACTACAGCGGCCGTCAGGCTGGCCATAAGGGTTGGCAGCATGACAAGGGCGGAAAGGTTTTTATGGATGACTTCCATCGTAAAAAGGCAGCCTGCCATCGGCGCATTGAAGGCGGCGGCAAGTCCGGCCCCCGCACCACTGCTGATGAGGGCCCGAGTCTCCACATTGGAGTTACGGAAGAGTTTGCCTATGCCCTGACCTGCCATACCGCCAATCTGGACGGAAGGTCCTTCCCGCCCCATGGACAGCCCCGCTCCAATCCCCAGTGCGGTTGTGATGAGTTTGACCACGATGACACGAAACCAATGGAGGCTGGAATAAACGCCAATGACGATACCGCGCACTTGAGGGATGCCGCTGCCGCCAGCGATGGGGACCCATTTAACAAGGCCGCTGATGACAAGGCTCGTCATCACAAGGGCAAGGACCCAGAAGAAGGCGTAGGTCATGGAGACGTTCTGCAAAAAAGCCACCATGAGGGAGCGCCGTTCCGAAACGTATTCAAGGCAGCTGCGCAAAAGGGCAATACAGCCACCGGCAAACAGGCCAACGAGAATTCCTTCAAGGGCAAGGCGCAGTTTCAGTGTCGGGATATGGATCATCCCTTCCAAGGTTCTTTCCGTGTCATTTTTCTTCATCATTCCACTCCATCAAAAAGACCAGTAAAGTCGAGGGTTGCAAAATAGTCTTTCGGAGTCTGGGCGCGGCGGATCATCTTGACGGTTCCGTCTTCCTGGAGCAGGAGTTCTGCGCACCATAGCTTACCGTTATAATTGTAGCCCATGGCGTAGCAGTGGGCGCCGGCATCATGAAGGAAAAGATAGTCACCTTCTTCAATTTCCGGCAGCATCCGGTCAACGGCGAACTTATCATTGTTTTCACAGAGGCCGCCCGTCACGTCATATTTATGATCGCAGGGGGCATTTTCCTTGCCAAGGACCGTAATATGATGGTAGGCTCCGTACATGGCAGGACGAATCAAGTTGGCCGCGCAGGCATCAAGACCGACATATTCCTTATAGATATGCTTGAAATGGATGGCCCTTGCGATAAGTGCTCCATAAGGCCCCGTGACAAAGCGGCCCATTTCCGTCATGAGACGCACGTCTGTCATGCCTTCAGGACCAAAGACCTCATCATAGACGCGGTGAACCCCTTCACCAATGGCCAGGATATCATTTGGCGTCTGGTCCGGACGGTAAGGAATGCCGACGCCGCCGGAAAGATTGATGAAGCTGACGGCAATCCCCGTTTCATGTTTGACTTCCACGGCCAGTTCAAAAAGCTGGCGGGCCAGTTCCGGATAATATTCATTGGTCACGGTATTGCTGGCAAGGAAGGCATGGATGCCAAACTCCTTGGCGCCCTTCTTCTTGAGGATCTTGAAGGCTTCCATGAGCTGGGCCTTGGTCATCCCATATTTGGAGTCGCCAGGATTATCCATGATGTCATTGCCAAGGGCAAAGGTACCGCCCGGATTATAGCGGCAACAAATTGTTTCCGGGATACCGACGAGACGCTCTACCGTGTCAATCATGGTAAAGTCATCAAGGTTGATGATGGCTCCCAGTTCAGCGGCCAGGCGATAATCCTGGTCCGGTGTATCATTTGACGAGAACATGATGTCACGGCCGGAAAATCCGCAGACCTTACTCATCAAAAGTTCCGTGTAGGACGAACAATCGGTCCCGCAGCCTTCTTCTTGGAGGATCTTCAAAATATAAGGGTTGGGCGTTGCCTTGACAGCAAAATATTCCTTATAGCCCTTGTTCCAGGAAAAGGCTTGGTTGATTTTCCGTGCCGTTTCGCGGATACCTTTTTCATCATAGATGTAAAATGGCGTTGGATAAGTCTTTGCAATTTCCTCGACCTGTGCTTTCGTAACAAATGGTACTTTCTTCATGGAAGTCATGTCCCCTCTCGTTCAATTATTGATCCCAGATCAGCCCAGGATCATTCGATCATTATCAAGTTCTTCTCCCGAGGCCTTTTCAAAGAGATTCAGGAGGTCCGGGATGGTCAGCCGCTTTTTTTCTTCGCCGCCCACATCGACAACGATGCGGCCGGCATTCATCATGACGAGGCGGTTGCCAAAACGCAGGGCATCCCGCATATTGTGCGTAATCATGAGGCTTGTCAGATGGTCCCGGGCAATGACTTTTTGCGTCAGGGCAAGGACCTTTTCGGCCGTTTTTGGATCAAGGGCCGCCGTGTGCTCATCAAGAAGGAGCAATTTAGGATGGTTCATGGCGGCCATAAGGAGCGTCAGAGCTTGGCGCTGTCCGCCGGAAAGCAGTCCCACCCGAGCAGTCAGGCGGTCTTCAAGTCCTAGGTCCAGTTCCTTTAACAGTTCCCTGAAATGGGAACGTTCCTCTTCCTTAAGGGCCCAGGAGAGCCCCGGCCTTTTGCCGCGGCGGCTGGCTATGGCGAGATTTTCTTCAATCATCATGCCGGCTGCCGTACCCATCATGGGATCCTGGAAAACGCGGCCAATATAGCGGGCCCGTTGATGTTCCGGCATCTGGGTAAGCTCCACATCATCAATGGTGATGGATCCTTCATCAATGGGAAAGACACCGGCAATGGAATTTAGGAGTGTCGATTTTCCCGCACCATTGCCACCGATGATAGTGATGAAATCCCCCGTTTCCATATGGAGATCGACGCCGCGCAAAGCTTTTTTCTCATTGATGGTTCCGGGAAAAAAGGTCTTACTGATATTTTTCAGTTCCAGCATGGTCAGCCCACCTTTCTTCTCTGGACCTTATCCCGCATCATGGGCAGAGCAAGGGCAATGACGACAAGCACACTCGTAAACAGCTTGAGATCGTTGGGTGGCATTCCCATCTGGAGCACGATGGCAATGACAAAACGGTAAACGATGGATCCGAGGATAACGGAAACCAAGCTGTTCTTGAAACTCCGCGTGCCAAAGAGGACTTCCCCAATGATGACAGATGCAAGGCCGATGACGATGGTGCCTACGCCCATCCCCACATCGAAAAAGCCATTGTTCATGCCAATGAAGGCGCCAGCCATGGCGGTGAGGGCATTACTCAGGAAAAGCCCCAAAAGAAGCATGACATTGGTATCGATGCCTTGGGCGCGGATCATTTGCGGGTTAAAACCCGTGGCCCGGATGGCGGCTCCGATTTCCGTACCAAAGAACCAGTAGATCAAGGTCCCGATGACCACCGTGGCCAAGAGCCCTACGATAAAGACGGACTGGGCATAGTCAAGGCCCAAGGTTTCCATATAGGTAAACGCTGTTTCCTTTCCCAAAAGGGAAACATTGGCTTTACCCATAATACGCAGGTTGACGGAATAAAGGGCAATCATGGAAAGGATTCCTGCAAGCAGCGACGGGATGCGAAGCTTCGTGTGAAGAAGTCCCGTCACGATGCCTGCAACGCCGCCCAAAAGACCAGCGGCAAGCAGGGCCAGCAAGGGATGATGGTCCCGGATCAGGAAATAGACACAAATGGCGGCACCCAAGGGAAAGGACCCTTCGACGGTCATATCGGCAAAATCAAGGACCCGGAACGTGATGTAGACACCAAGAGCCAAGAGGGACCACAAAAGTCCTTGGGAGAGAGTGGGAATTATCAAATCAATCATAACGGATGCTGCCTCCTTTATCGCTCATAAATCAGAACGAAGCTGCAGTGCTCTTACCAGCTGCAGCTCCGTCATGGATCTTTTTTGACCCATTTTCTTCTTATTGGACAACATCGGCACCGTTACGGATGGATTCCGGGATGGTGATTCCCAGAAGTTTAGCTGCCGTATCATTGACCGTTGCCTTGACATCCTTTTGGGTTTCAATGGGCATATCCTGGGGTTTTGCTTCCCCGCGAAGCACCTTCACGGCCATCAGTCCCGTCTGGTAACCTAGTTTGTAGTAGTCGATCCCGATGGTCGCAAGAGCGCCCTTCCGGACCTCCCCCGGTTCACCGGCAATCACAGGAATCTTGGCAGCGTTGGTCACCTTTGTAAGAACCGGTACGGCCGAAGCCATGACGTTATCTGTCGGGATATAGATGACGTCGACCCCTTGGGCCACAAGGCCTTGGGCAGCCTGCTGGATATCATTGACGTTAGTTACCGTCGCTTCCTTGACGGTCAGTCCCTTTTCCCCGGCAATCTTCTTCATGATGGAAACTTGGAGCTGGGAATTGACTTCGCTGGAGCAGTACATGACACCGACCGTCTTGGCCTTGGGCAGGAGGGTCTTTAAGAGGTCAACCTGCTTATCAATAGGGTTCATGTCCGTCGTGCCCGAAACATTGGTCCCCGGCTTTGCGTTATCCTTGACGAGCTTGGCTTCTTTGTAATCCGTAATGGCCGTTCCTAAAATAGGGATGGTCTTTGTTGCATTAGCTACGGTTTGGGCAGCCGGCGTTGCAATGGCACAGATCAGGTCCACTTTGTTGTTGACAAAACGCTGGGCAATGGTCTGCAGATTGGATTGGTCAGCCTGGGCATTTTGCTGGTCCACTTCAAGATTCTGCCCTTCTTTGTAGCCATTGGCTGCAAGGGCATCGATAAAGCCTTTATTGGCAGCATCAAGGGCATCGTGGGTCACGAGCTGGACAACGCCAATCTTGGCACTGTCTTTTTGGGCTGGTGCGGACCCCTTATCGCCCCCACATCCTGCCGTAAGGCCCAAAACAGCAACGGCAAGGAGGATCAAGCCTTTTTTTGCATTGGTCAAGTTTTTCATACTTCCCATCCTTCTTTCCTTCTTTTCTACTGTGGTCAGTCAAGTTCCATAATGAACTGCTGTATTTGGTAATCATACCATATTCCGTCTTAGGGTACAACAGAATGATTCCTTTTAGAGAAGAATATAAGAAAAACTGCTTCATTTTGTTAACTTTTATATAGTGCAGAAGAAATTGATTTCCCAGCACGGCACATAAGGGTGGCGGCGGAGATAGATACGATACTCCGGTACCAGCTGCCAAATGGATAGGGGCAGGCGCCACAGGTCATCATCATGATGGTAGCCAGCAATGAGCATCTTGGGATGCCACGTATGGATGCTTTCCGCACCACCCAAAAGGGCCTCTTTTTCCGCGCCTTCCACATCCATCTTGATATAGGTGACGCGCTCCTTCCCCACGATTTCATCAAGGCTTACCCCTTCCGTGACGGTTTTTCCCGTCTGCGCAAGATAGGACATCCTGCCGCCCTTGGCAGCGAGCGGCAAAGAGGTCATCCCGCTCCAAATAGCCTTTTGATGGAGGGCGCATTTGCGAATCTGCTGGGATTCCACAAAGATCCGCAGTTTCTTAAAGTTCTTCGGGTCCGGCTCTACGGCATCCAGATGCTCATATTGACCATCCGTAAGGGCAAGGAACTCCCGCAGTGTATCGCCGTTATAGGCGCCAAGATCCACATAGCGTTCCCGGTCGGACCAGGAAAAAAGGGTCAAAAGATCGTCCCACCGCCGTGAGACCCCTTCCAGATAGGTCAGTTTCCCGCTGAGTTTATAGTCAAGGATATCGCAAAAAACACGGCGGCTCTTGCTGTCGGCAAGGCGTTCATAGACAGCTTCCAGTTCCGTTTCATGGGCAAGGAGCCAAGCCGGCGAGACCACTGATTCATCGCCAAATAAAGGCAGATGGGGTGCGTAGGTCTCATGCTGACGGCTGATGGCAAAAAAGCGGGCAAGGATCTCAGGCCGCTCGCTAGCAAAGGCAATGAGCACGATGGCGTCCGGATAGGCCGCGTGAACCTTGGCGTAGGTCAAGACGGGAAACCCCCGGAAAACCTGCCCCCGGACAAATTCATCGCTGGCAAAGACGGCATTGACGGGAATATCCAATCGGTCCAAGCGATCAAGAATGGCATCCGCCCCATTTCCCATGCCATAAAGGACGATGGGACGCGTCTGCTTTTTCAGGTACTGCCAAAGGGTTTCATGTTCTCGTAAAGGCACCATGGTGAGTCCTCCTTAGGCTGCTTTTTTAAGAGGCGGATGGATACTGACTGCTTTTTGCGCCTTTTGCCGATCAGCCGCAGCTGCCGCCCATTTCTGGAGCTGTTCCGTAATGCGCATCGCTCCATCACTGAGGCTTTCTCCCAGCGCGCGGTCACTGTCATAAAAACGCAGGATGCGGATATCCTCATAATAGATATCACTTGAGCGGTCGCTGTCAATGGAAATGAAATGAGTCCCGTCCACAGGGCCTCTCTTTTCGACCAGATACAGGGCCCCTGCCATGAGGCGGGCCCGATAAAGGGGCTTATCATAGCCATTGGCTTTGCTGAATGTATAGGAAAACGCCCCATCAGATACAGTGGCACTGCCATCTGCATTTTCCGTTACTTTTTCCGGCAGATGAAGGGCGTCCACCTCTTTGAGGGCAGCTTTAAGACGGGCTTCCGGTTCTGGATGGGATGAATAAAGACCATACTCGGGATTGCCATAATCCTTGGCAAGGTCTTCGAGTTTTGCCATCGTAACGGCAGCACCATAGGGATTGAAGCCAGCTTCTTTCACAAGACGGAAGCCCTCCTGATCGGCTTCCCGCTCATCTCCCCGACTGTAGCTTGCCATGAGGGCCGAACTGACCGTGGAAGCAAGGGCCAGTCCTGCGCCAGGATCCCCGCTGGCCGCGCCAGCAAGGATGGTAAGAAGGGACAGGGCCATCTGTTTTTCAATCTGATGGACGGTATGGCGCTTTTCAATGTGGCCAATTTCATGGCCCAAGACAGCGGCAAGCTCATCATCACTGGTCATGGTATCCACAAGGCCCTTATAGACATAGATGAAGCCGCCGGGACAAGCAAGAGCATTGACGTCCTGTGTATTGAGGACTTTGAAGGTATAGGGAATCTGCCGCGTCGAATGAGCGGCAAGGGCTTTTCCGATGCGGTCGATGCGGCTTGCCACTTCATCATCCTGATAGAGTCCATATTGGGCTTCCAGGGCTTTTCCCGCCCTTTCCCCCATTTCAATTTCCTGTTTTTCACTGATCATAGCCGCTTGGGCCGTCGGGACAAAAGAAAGTCCAAAAACAAGGCAAAAAAGAAGCAGGATCTTTTTCATCATCGAGGTGTCCTTTCCTAGGTTCTTCCCCTATTATACACGACGAAAGGGCAAGCGTCATGATTTGTCCTTTTTTCTTCACAAACCGGGCCGGGCCCCTTTTTTTGCCTCCCAAAGTAGGCTATACTAAGGAAAGCAGTTCCATTCCATAAAAAGAGGTCATGACCATGAAATCCTTTTGTCTTACCTTATCCGCGTTTTTTGTTGCCTTGGGAACCCTTACGGCGGGTCTTTTCTATATCCCCGTCGGCGTCAGCAAATGCTTTCCCATGCAGAGCCTTATCAACTGCCTGGCTGGTGTCCTGATAGGTCCCAAGAAAGCCGCTATTGTGGCCTTTCTCATTGCCCTTTTGCGCAATCTATTGGGGACCGGCTCCCTTCTGGCTTTTCCAGGAAGCATCGTCGGGGCGTACCTTGCAGGAATGTTCTTTACCCGCACAAAAAAAGAGGGAGCTTCCCTTCTGGGTGAAATGATCGGTACGGGTCTTGTTGCCGCGCTCATCGCCTCGTTCATGAGTACCTACCTCATGGGAAAGACCGTACCCTTTTACTTTTTTGTCATTCCCTTTGGCATGAGTGCCTTAGGCGGTGCCCTGCTAGCGGGACTCATCATGAAGTCACCCCTGATGACGGCCGTAAAAAAAAGATTAGAAAAATGAGCTTGGGCCCTAGAATAACGACCCGGACAAGCGGCTGCCGTTCCTTTTTATTGATGAAACCATAAAACCACAACAGACGAAGAAAGGGCTTCGAAGAGATGATTGGCTCATTTTTTCACAGCCCTTTTCTTTTTTCCATGTACAGAAAGGATGGGTATCATGCGTTTTCTCCACACATCGGACTGGCATCTGGGGCGCATCTTTCATGGCCTTCATCTCCTTGAGGACCAGATGGCGGTCCTTGGCGAGCTTATGAGCATCATCAGGGAGGAAAAGATCGATGCCCTCTTCATTGCAGGCGATATCTATGACCGCTCCGTCCCGCCCACGGAAGCCGTACGCGCCCTTGATGAAATCCTCGTCCAACTCATCCTTGGAGAAAAGATCCCGACCGTCATCATTGCAGGCAATCATGACAACCCTGACCGGCTTAATTTTGGCAGGGCCCTGTTTGCGTCGGAAAACCTCTTTATCACAGGGCCTGCAAGTGCCAAGCCAAAACCGGTCATCCTTTCCGACAAAACAGGTCCCATCTACGTGGCCCCGCTTCCCTACTGCGAGCCCCTTACGGCAACGGAGCTTTCGGGGGATAAAAAGACCACCCACGAAGCTGCCCTTTCCTGGCAGATTGCAGGGATTCTTTCGGAAATCCCGCAGAAGTCACGCAAGATTGCCCTGTCCCATACTTTTGTCACGGGGGCGCAAGTCACCCCTGACTCGGAGCGGCCCCTTGCTGCCGGTGGCTCCAGTTCGGTTGCCCTTTCCTTATATGACGCTTTCCACTATACAGCCCTGGGCCATCTCCATGCCCAGCAGCGCCTGTCAGACCGGGCCTTTTACTGCGGGTCCCTCATGAAATATTCCTTTTCTGAAGTAAGCCAGAAAAAAGGGGTCATCATCGTCGACATGGACGCAGCAGGAAATGTCACGACAACCCCGCTTGTACTCACGCCCCCTCATGAGCTCTCTGTCCTCAAGGGGCGCTTTGAGGACCTTTTGACTCATCCCCGTCTGGAAGAAAGGGAGAATTACCTTAAGATCGTCCTCACGGACAGTACGCCTGTCCTTGACCCCAAAAGCCGCCTGGAAGCCGTCTATCCCCATATCCTGCAGCTGGGGTATGAAGGACTTTCCAAAGAAAAGAAAGAAGATCCGGCTAGGCAGCGCAAGAACCTTACGGAAGTAGAACTTTTTGAACACTTTTTTGAAACCATTCAGAAACGGTCTATGGATGACAGGGAACAAAGCCTCCTTGCCGAGGTCCTTGACGAAACACGACGCGAAGGGAGGAACGCCTGATGAAACCAAGACGACTCATGATGCAGGCCTTTGGGCCCTATGCGGACAAGGAAACCATTGATTTTACAGTCCTTAAGAATCATCAGCTCTTTCTTATCACCGGTCCCACGGGAAGTGGCAAGACGACCATCCTTGATGCCATGACCTTTGCCCTTTATGGAACCGCCAGCGGCGACCTGCGGGAAAACCGCTCCTTACGGAGCGACTATGCGTCCCCCAAAGTAAAAACCGAGGTCCAGCTTGTTTTTACGAACCAGGATCGCACCTATGAGGTGACAAGGACGCCGGAACAGGAACTTGTAAAACAGCGCGGCGAAGGAACGCGGAGCGTTCCTGCCGGAGCTTGCCTTGTTGAAATCGATGATAAGGGGGAACGCACGCTCCTTGCGTCAAGCTACGGCGCCGTCACAAGGGAAGTAGAAGCCATCTTAGGCTTCAAGGCGGCCCAGTTCCGTCAGCTCATGGTCCTTCCCCAAGGTGAATTCCGCCGTTTCCTCATGGCCGATTCCAAAGAGCGCCGCATCATCTTGGAGACCCTCTTCAAGACCCAAGCCTACCGAAAACTGGAAGAAGCCCTCGACGCGCGGGCAAAGGCCCTCAAAAAAGACTACGAAGAAACAGCCGCCCAAAAGACTCATCTGCTGGAACAGGCCCAAACCGCGTCCCTGGAAGAACTGGTCCAGGTGCTCAGCGAAAATAAGCGCCTATTGAAGGAAAAGGAAAAAGAAGCCGCAAAAGCCAATGCCGTCCTTAAAAAAGCGACAGCAGCCCTTGAAGGGGCAAAAAAGCAGCAGGTCCTCTTTGCCTCCTACGAAGCGGTCTGTGCGCGCCGCAAAGCCCTTGAAAAAAAAGAAGGGTCCATCGAAAGTCTGAAAAAGAAGCTGAAACTCCTTGATGAAGCACAAAAACTCCACGCCCCTTATGACAGGGCCTGGCAAAGCCTCAATCGGGCGCGTCAGGCGGAAGCTCTCGAAAAAGAAGCGGAAAAGGACCATGGGCGCGCCCTTTTAGAAGTCACGGCTCGTTCCCAAAAAGCAGCAGGCACCAATACGGCCCTGCTCCAAGAAGAAGTAGCCCGGGCGCGGGAAGAACTGGCCCGCATGAGGGCAGTTTCAGGCGAAATGGTCCGCCTTGCTGGAAGTCTTGAAAAGGGGAAACCATGCCCCGTCTGCGGCTCCCTCACCCATCCCCATCCAGCTACCCAGACCCAGGAAGAAAAGGCCCGTCTGCAAAAAGAGCAGCACGATCTTGAAGAAAAAATCGCGGCCCTGAAAAAAGAACAAGACGCCCTTGAAAAGGCCCAAGGTGCGCTGAAAAAAGCAGCCGGCAGCCTGGAAACGGCAAAGCGTTCCGCAAGGGAAGCCCATCAAGCGCTCAATCAGGACAAAGAGTCCTTCAAAAAGGCTCTTGAAGCCTCTTCTTTCCCCGATCAGCCCGCCTTTCTTGCCGCCCATCATGACCTTGCCCAAAAAGAGGCCATGCAAGAAGAAGTGACCCGTTTTGAAGCGCAGAAAGCCAGCACGGAAGGGGAACTGAAGATCCTTCAGAACGAAATCAGAGGGAAGGAAAAACCCCTGTTGGCGCCATTTGAAGAAAAGGAAAAGGCAGCCCGCAGCTATTATGAAGCCCTGGCAACACAACGAGGTGCCCTTGGCGAGCGCATCGCCCGCGAGGAAAAGGAAAGGGATGCCCTGAAAAGCCTTGAAGAAAAAATTGCAAAACTCCAGGACGACTATGGTCCTATCGGCCTTCTTGCGGCCACAGCAAAGGGGCAAAACAGCGAGAACCTGTCCTTTTCTGCCTACGTTCTCCAATCCATCCTCGACGCTGTTCTCAAGGCAGCCAACCTGCGCCTTTCGTCCATCAGTGAAGGCCGTTATACCCTCTATCGCCGGGAAGGCATATACGATGCCCGGAAGGAGCAGGGACTCGACCTGGAAATCCTTGACGCGTACACGGGACAGGCACGGTCCGTCCATACCCTGTCAGGCGGGGAAAGCTTCTTCACCTCCCTTTCCCTTGCCCTTGGTCTTTCAGATGTCCTTGAGTCCTATGCCGGGGGGCTTCATCTGGATACCATCCTGGTCGATGAAGGCTTTGGTTCCCTTGATCCGGAAACCCTAGACAAAGCCATGAACACGCTCATGGACCTCCAGAAAGGGGGCCGCCTTGTCGGCATCATTTCCCACGTGGCAGAGCTCAAGGAACGGATTCCCGCCCAGCTCATCGTCACGGGCGGGGTTATGGGGTCCCATGCTTCATTCCGGGTCTAGCCCGTTTCATGGGGGTGGGGAAAGACCCCCTCTCCCCCTTTTTTCTTGACAAAAGGACAATGATTCGGTATTATTTATTTGCGTGTGCAAGCAATTTAAAAATTCATTCATTGTTAAAGGAGAAATTTCTTATGACCACTGAACTCAGTAAGCTTCCAGTTCCTGACCGGGCAGAACGCAATGCCTTTTTCCCTTCCGAATACTCCCTGAGCGTCTATACAAGCAAGGTCACCGATTTCAAGGGATACGGCGGCATCACCCCCTATGAAGGGCCCACCAAAAAAATCCTTGTTGTCGCAAGTGATGAACGCTACGTCCTTACGAAAAAGGATAATTTCTTTTCCACGGGGAACCATCCTGTTGAGACCCTGCTCCCCATGATGCATCTCGCCCATGCGGGTTTTGAAATCGAGGTAGCTACGCTCTCCGGAAATCCGGTCAAATTGGAGCAATGGGCCATGCCGACAGAAGACAAGGCTGTCATGGGCTACTATGACAGCATCCTGCCAAAGTTCAAGGAACCTAAACGCCTGTCTGACATCATTGGCGAAGTAACAAAACCTGAGAGCTGCTATGTCGGAGCCTTCTTTCCAGGCGGCCATGCAGCCCTTGTAGGACTACCGTTCAGCCTCGACGTCAAACGCGTCCTTTTGTGGGCCATGAAGGAAAACAAGGTCCTGATTTCCCTCTGCCATGGACCGGCGGCCTTTCTTGCTGCGGCCATTGATGAAAAACCGGAAGATTATCTCTTCAAAGGGTTTGATATGGAAGTCTTCCCCGATGCCCTTGACGAAGGGGCCAACCAGGACATTGGCTACATGCCGGGGTGCCTCCGCTGGCTTCTTGCCGCAAGCCTCGAAAAGCTTGGGGTCCATCTCCTCAATTCCGACATTACAGGGGCCGTCCATGTGGACCGCAATGTAATCACCGGTGACAGTCCCCTTGCTGCCAATAAGCTCGGTCTTGTGGCAGCAAAAGAGCTGGTCATCCGCATGAAGGCATAAAGCTATGGCAACGTTAGCAGATTGGCTTAGCTTCCGCTGCCGCCATGAAGAAATCAAGAAAGCCCTTGAAAAAACCCTTCTTGAGTGTGAGCACAGTGTAAGCCTCAACGAATTCTACACCCTCTACTTTTTAAGTAAAAGTGAGGATAAGGCCCTTGCCATCCAGGACCTTTCCCAGAAAGTCGGACTCAGTCCCAGCGCCACAAGCCGCATGCTCCAGCAGTTTGAGCACTCCTGCGGCGTCATTATGCGCACCACCTGTAAGACAGATAAGCGGTCCACCTTCATCCATCTGACGCCTCTTGGGACAAAACGTCTTGCCATTTTCCTAAAGGCCATTGACCCCGTTCTTAAGCGCTACGATGCGGACCTTACAGCCCTCAAAAAATCATGATTCAAAGGGCCCTGCCGGGAATCATCTCTTGGCAGGGCCCTTTTACTGCTAGTTTTGAATTGTAGGGTGTGCGTTGTCAGTTGTTACGGGGAGGGTAAAGAAGAAGCTTGTCCCTTCCCCCACCTTGCTTTCGGCCCAGAGTTTTCCGCCATGGCTTTGGACTAGCTGACGGGCCAGGGCAAGGCCGATGCCGCTGCCGCCGCTCTGGCGGTTCCTCGAGGTTTCACCGCGGTAGAAATACTGGAAAAGGTGCAGCAGCTTATCGGGCGGAACGCCGTCCCCCGTATCCCGGATTTCCGTAAGGAGATAGGCGTTTTTCCCATCCATCTGGCTAACTGCGGAAATAAAGAGGGCGCGCCCCTGTGGGACATAACGCACAGCGTTGCCCAATAAGTTATAGATGACCTGGTTCATGCGGTCCCGGTCAAACAGAAGATCCGGAAGAGAATCTTCAAGGGACAGGGTCACGGACAGCTTTTTTTCTTCAAAAAGGGGTGCCATCATGGCGACGGCTTTTTTGATGAGCACGACTAGGTCTCCTTTTTCCTTATGGAGCTCCAGTTGCCCCACTTCGGCAAGGGATAGGTCCCGCAGGTTCTGGATCAGGCGCCCCATGCGCAGGGCTTCGTCTTCCATGGAAAGAAGACGTTTCTTGTCAAGGGGAAACACATCGTCAATCATGCCTTCAAGATTGCTGCTGATGATAGCAAGGGGGGTCCGCAGTTCATGCGCCATATTTGCAAAAAGCTGCCGTCTTCCTTTTTCCGCTTCATCGAGGGCGCGGGCCATTTCATTGAAAGTCTCCGTAAGAAGCCCGACTTCGTCATAAAAATAAACCGGAACGTGCTGGTCATAGCGGCCTTTCTTGATGGATCGAGCCGCCTGCGTAAGGTCCTTAAGAGGACGCAGGGCTTCCCGCACCATGAGAAAGCAGATCAAGGCACTTAACAGGGCCATGCCAAAGCCCAGCCAAAAAAGGCTGCTATGGACGGAAGACAGATAGACAGTTTCAGCCGGTCCATGCATCATGCCGTGCATGCCTCTTGCTTGCCCCATCATATGGGATGAATTATATAGGTATTGGGAAAAATGGGCATCCATCTGGAACTTTGTAAGAAACATCATGGCCCCAATGGTCACAAGGAGCAAGACAAGGACCATGACGGTCAAACGAAAAGCAAGGCTGTTTTTATGCTTCATGGTTCGCTCCCTGGAATTTATAGCCAACTCCGTAAACGGTCACAATATAGATTGGTTGGGACGGATCCGGTTCCAGCTTCTTTCTGAGGTTCCGGATATGGGTATCAATGGTCCGTTCCGCACCTTCGTAATAGGCGCCGCCCATGGCCTTTTCCAAGAGCTGCATGCGGCTAAAGACACGATCCGGTGCAGAGGCAAGGATATCAAGCAGGCTGAATTCCGTTGGGGTAAGGGAAATCCACGCCTTTTTCCGGCGTACTTCAAAACGTTCCTTATCAATGAATAGGTCCCGGATCTCGTAGGAAGCGACCTGGCTGAGGACTTCCCCGCGGCGGCGCCGGAGAAAGCTTTTTACGCGGGCAATCAGTTCCCGTACATGAAAAGGTTTTACCACATAATCATCAGCCCCCAAATGGAGCCCAACGAGCCGGTCGGCTTCATCGTCCTTGGCAGAAAGGAAAATGATAGGAATATCTGTAAATTGCCGCGCCCTGCGGCAGACTTCAAAGCCATCGATTCCGGGCATCATGATGTCAAGGACCATGATATCGGGATGATCTTCCTTGAGGCGCTTGAGGGCTTCCCCCCCATCGCGGGCCAGATAGACAGTAAACTGCTCGTCCTTGAAATAGGAAAGAAGGACGCTGAGAAGCTTCTCATCATCATCAGCAATGAGTATGGAATTTGCAGGCATCGTGCCACCTCCTTCAGTGCCTGTAATGATAGCATAGGATGGAAAAAAAGAAAATGACCCTTCCCTCGTAAGCCTAGAGAGAAGGGTCGATTCCCAAAGGGATCAGTTGTTATTTTGGTTCTGGTACTGCCAGCCCGGGCAGCCGCCATAGTTTCCATTGCCACCACGATACCCACCCCAACAATAGGGAGCGCGATCAGTCTGCGCCGTGTTGTTAGACGCTGGGCTTTCTGCAGCAAGGACACTGTAGGTCGGAATGGCAAATAGGGTCAAGAGGGCCAGAATCATAATTTTTTTCATCGCTTCCATCTCCTTTCTGCTTCTCCTATATTGTAGCAGATGTCCTTGATCAAGGGGTGGAGAAAATGTGAAGATAATGTCAAGATGGATCAATCAAAAGAAAGGGCCATGAAAAAACGACGTCCTCATTTTCCCATGGCCCCCGGCCTTAATGATTTTGGGCAATAACCTTAAAGAGCGTCCCCACAACGAGGATGGACAAAGAAAGAAGAAGGACAGTCCCCCACTCCCCTAAGGTAAGCGGTACGACTCGCAGTACGCGGCCGCCTACATAGGTCATGATGACCTGAATGACGATGATCATGGCATTGATTTCGATGAAGCCCCGATTCTTTGTGAGGTGATCGAAAAGATTGACAGAATCAACACGCACATTGAACGCGTTCATGACGGCAAGGAACACATAGGTGCAGAAAAATCCCGTATAAAGGGGCAGTGCTTCTGCATGGGGCCGGAAAAGATCCTTCAAGGGCCCCCACAAGAACAGCATCAGACTGAGAAGAGTCGTGTAAGCCCCGCCCAGGATGATCTTCGTCAGCATGGACGAGCTGACAATGGGCGCACTCCGCTCCTTTGGTGCTTCCTCCAAATACCGGTCAAGGGCAGGCTCGCCGCCAAAAGCAAGGGCTGCCAAGGTATCCATGATGAGGTTGATCCACAGGATCTGGATGATGGTCAGCGGCTTTTCAATTCCTAAGAAAGGCGCCAGCAGGTTGATGGCTACAGCCGAGAAATTGATGCTCAGTTGGAAGACAATGAAGCGGCAGATGGAGTTGTAAATGGTCCGTCCGTAAAGAATGGCCTGCTTGATGGATAAGAAGTTATCATCAAGGATCACAATATCGCCGGCTTCCTTGGCAACTTCCGTGCCGCTGCCCATGGCAAAGCCCACATCGGCTTTTTTAAGGGCCGGCGAATCGTTGACACCGTCTCCGGTCATCCCCACGACAAGTCCCATTTCCTGCCCAATCCGGACAAGGCGGGATTTATCCATCGGAAGAGCTCGGGCCACAACACGTAGATGGCGAAGGGATTCCCGCACCTGTTGGTCAGAAAGGCGGGAAAGATCATCACTGGTCCAGACAATATCGGTATCTTCCTTCAGAATGCCTGCATCGCGGGCAATGGCCATGGCCGTTTCCCGGCGGTCACCGGTAATCATGACAACCTGGACACCGGCGCGTTGGACTTCCTTGATGGCCTTTACGGCTTCTGGGCGGACATCATCACGGATACCGACGATGCCGACAAGAATCAGCCCGTTTTGAGGGACCTTTTCACCGGCAATCGCCCCTTCACGGATGAAAAGTCCCAACATGCGGATGGAGTCCTTGGCATAGCCCACCATGGTTTCATCAAGGGACTTTTTCATGTCCCCCGTAAGGACGGCTTTCTTTCCTTCTGCGTCAAGGTACTGGTCAGCGGCGGGAAGGAGTTTTTCCGGAGCCCCTTTGACAAGGCACAGATCATAGGTCCCCGTCACATGGGCCCAGGAATATTTATTGGTACTGTTAAAAGGTACAAAATGGGTCCGTGTCACACCAAGATCCGTCTTATAGCCTTCCATATAAGCGCTCAGGGCCGTTTCCGTCATGTTCCCGCCAATGATCTTGCCCTCTTCGTTCACAGCAGCTGACGTATTGATGACACAGTTGGCATAAGTGGCCTTGCGGAGCATTTCCGGAAGAGCCGTAAATTCTGTGTAGACCGTGCCATCGCCGGCAAGAAACGTGACAACAGTCAGTTTTCCCTTGGTAATGGTTCCTGTCTTATCTGTAAAAAGCAGGTTCAGGCTGCCCGCCGTTTCGATTCCTACAAGTTTGCGGACAAGGACATTATCCCTGAGCATCTTGCGCATGTTGAGGCTCGAAACAAGGGCGACCATAAGGGGAAGCCCTTCAGGAACGGCCATGACGATGATGATGACACCGAGGATGACGGCCTGAACCAGATCCTGGACGAGGGCGCCGCCGCTTGTGAGGTACGCGCCAAGACTCGGGGCCTGCAGCATCTTATGGATCATGACGGCAAGGGCAATGAAGACCCCGCCCAGATACCCGATGCGGCTGATGACGGCAGCCAGGATGCGCAGTTTGTGCTTGAGCGGGCTTTCCCGTTCATTGTCCTTGAGTTCCTGTGTCAGTTTTCCATAAACGGACAGATCCCCAATGCAGTCAGCCCGCATAATGCCTTCACCCTCAAGGACGACGGAACCGCGGTAGACGGCATAGGTCTGGAGAAAATCGACTTTTTCCGGGTCAAGGATAAGGGAAGGATTCCCCGGAATCTTAGGAGCTTCTTCACTTTCCCCGTTGAGGACGGACTGGTCCACCTTGAGGGTGCCGGCGAGCATGACCCCATCGGCAGGGACCTTATCACCCGCCTGGAGGATGATGGCGTCTCCCTTTACGATATCGGCAATGCCTACTTCCTGGGGCTCCCCATCCCGATAGACCTTGCAGAAAATCCGAGAGGCTTCTTCCTGGAGTTTCTGAAAGGCGTTTTCGTTGGCATATTCCGAATAGGTGCTGACAAGAGTCGCCAGAAGGATGGCAAGAAAGATTCCCACCGTTTCCAGCCAGTCTCCATGTCCCGTATAGACAAAGATGATATTGATGACAAGGGCGGCCGTGAGGATCCGGATCATGGGATCTTTGAGGTTAGCGGCAAACTTTTGCCAGAATGTCTCCTTGGGAGGACGGGACAGTTCATTGCGTCCATACTGGGCACGCGAGGCTTCTGCTTCCTGAGTGGTCAGACCATACTTTTGCGACAAGGCAGCATCGCTCCTTTCTTTATATTGTTTGATTATATCATGTTTCAAGGAATAACGGGGAAATTCAGAAAAAGAGTTTACAAATTCTATACAAAAACGAAAAGGCCGATGGATAAATCGTTCCATCGGTCTTAGCAAAGGATTCCTACCGGATGAGGTAAGGCAGGGAGATCTTGGCAAGTCCCAAGAAGATGAAGAAGCCGCACACATCCGTAAAGGTCGTGATGAAAATGCTCGAGGCAACAGCGGGATCGGCATGACAGGCTTTAAGGACCACTGGGATGACAAAGCCAACAAAAGCCGCAATCATCATGTTGGCCACCATGGCCACAAGGATGATGACGCCCAAATAAGGATTGCCATACATGTAGGAAACAACAAAGGCCGCAAGGATGCCACAGACCATACCATTCATAAAGCCCACGAAAATGCTTTTCAGGATGCGTTTTTCATTGCCATGAAGCTTGATGTCCCCAATGGCAATGCCGCGAATGACCACAGCCAGGGTCTGGGTAGCCGCGTTTCCGCCCATACCGGCTACAATGGGCATGGAAGCGGCAAGGGCCACGACTTGAGAAATGGTATCTTCAAACATGGAAACCGTGGCGGACGCCAAAAAGGCCGTCACGAGATTGACAAGGAGCCAGGGCAGCCGCATATGGACCGATTCCAGGGCAGAACTGTCCACATCTTCTTCCTTGTTGACACCGCCCAATTTGAGCATGTCTTCCGTATTTTCTTCTTCAATGACATCGATGATATCATCAACGGTGATGATGCCGATGATGCCCATCCGTTTATTGACAACCGGAATGGCGTGCAGGTCGTATTTTGAGACGAGTCTGGCAACGTCTTCCTGGTCCGTTTCCGGTTCAACGGAAATGACATTGTCTTCCATGATGTCCTGCAGGGTATCATAGTTTTGGGCAACAAGCAGTTCCCGCAGTGAAACGGTTCCAACGAGCTGTTTCTTCTCGTTGGTAATATAAAGGATATTGATTTCTTCCGTTTTGGGGGCGATTTCCTTAACTTTTTCCAGCGCCTGGCTCACCGTCAGTGTATTGCGCATGGAAATGAATTCCGTCGTCATGATCCCTCCGGCGCTCGTTTCCGAGTAACCGAGGAGGTTCCTGATGACCGTTTGGTCACCGCTTTTCATGAGCTTCAACAGTTCCTTACGGCGGTTGACGGGCATATTGCCCAGGATATCGACGATATCGTCCTTTGACATGAACTGGAAGACAGCGAGGATGCGGTCCAGGTCAAGGAGCTTCATGATCCGTATCTGCAGATCCTCTTCTGCCTGTTCCACGATTTCGGCCAGCTGCTCAGCCGTGACCAAACTGTTTAAAAAGAGGATGTCGCTGTCAGAGACCTCTTCAAGGGCAATGGCAACGTCTATAGGGTGGGCTTCCTCCAATAAGGTTGTTACCGCGTCACGATCCTTGCGGTCAAGGGCTGTCGTAAGGTCGTTTTCCACTTGCTCTTCCAAAAGTTCCTGATTGGCTTCATTCTGAGCCGCGACTTCTGAACCCATTTCTTCATGCTTCTCCATCCCTGAAGTGCCTCCCTTTCCTCGGTATTCTGCTGGGAAAATGTCTTTCCCTCTGCCGTCCAGTACGGCTTTCCCCTAGGGGATCTCAGCGTTTTCCTAGAACCACGGTATCTGACACGAGCCACCCCACGGCCCCGTCAAAGCGAATGACAAGATTATAGGTCTTACCTTCGGTTTCATTGCGGCTCTGATTGATGGGCACAAAAAGCGTGCCTTTAGGATAATACCCCATCACGAGGGCGTCCTTGTTAGGTTCGGCAAGGAGTACGGCATTATCCTGGGTCGTCATCATGACAATGCGGGACTGGTGGTAGCGCTGCTCCGTTGTCAGTGCCGCTGCTTCAAGCCGGGGAAGGAATGTGCTTCCCATGACGGTAAAAAGTGCAGTAAGCGCCATGATCATACGTTGTTTCATCGCGTTTTTCCTTCTTTCCTAGACAACCTGAAATAGGTAGAATTTAAGATAGTCCGTTTCGGGCACATTATACAAAATAGGATGATCCGGGGCCTGTTGACGGGCCTCGATTTGGCGCAGGCTCACCTGGGCATCGTGGGCCGCTTCATGAAGCATCTTCACAAAAAGGGCATCTTCCATGAAGTGAGAACACGAACAGGTTGCCAGATACCCACCTCGAGGCAAGAGTTTCATGGCCTTGAGGTTGATTTCCTTATAACCGCGGAACGCACTGCGCACAGTGGAACTTGACTTCGTAAAGGCCGGCGGATCAAGGATGATGAAATCATAGGGAGCATGGCCCTGCGCCTTGAGTTCCGTCAATAGCTCAAAGACATTGGCTTCCCGGGTCGTTACGACATCCACCAAATGATTCCGTAGGATATTTTGCTGGGCCGTCTTCAGGGCCTCACCGGAAATATCGACAGCCGTTACAGAAGCGGCGCCGCCGCGGGCTGCATTCAGGGCGAAAGCCCCTGTATGGGTAAAACAGTCAAGGACATGCTTACCTTTGGCAATACGGGCTACGGCCTGACGGTTATATTTTTGGTCAAGGAAAAATCCAGTTTTCTGTCCATTGACCACGTCAACCATATAGGAAAGGCCATTTTCAACAATGATGGGCATCAGGTCAGCTTCCGTCAGTTCATTTTCCGGAATCTGGGCAATTCCCTTCTTTTCGCTCATACCTTCCAGCTCACGGATCTTGACATCATTGCGTTCATAGACACCTTTGACGCGCTCGCCCATTTCCCGCAGCACGCGCAGGAGAAGGGAAAAGATCTGGTTTTTATGGCGTTCCATCCCAAGGGACAGGACCTGGGCGACAAGGACGTCGTCAAAGCGGTCCACCGTCAACCCAGGAAAGCCATCGGCTTCGCCAAAGATCAGGCGGCAGCAGGCAAAATCCGCACCGGGCATAACGGTCTTGCGATAGTCCACGGCATACCGAACGCGGCGCTCAAAAAAGGCCTCGTCAAAGCGGTCATTGGCATTATAGGAAAGGAGGCGGACCCTGATCTTGGAATGGTCATTGTAAAAACCTGTGCCGATGTATTTGCCTTTTTCACTGACAACATCGACAAGACTGCCATTTTCCGGTTTCTCCGATTCCTTGAGGACTTCTCCCTCAAAGACCCACGGATGACCCATACGGGCCCGATTTTCGCCTTTTTTGGTGATTGTAATCTGAATGAAATTGCGCATGGCTTTCTATCCTTCGTTTTTCTTGAATTACTTCCTTATTGTAACATATGAATCGGAGGGATTAAATAAAAATCTCGTAAAAACATGGCCCCATAAAAGAAAAGACTGTCCCTGCCCGCTTTGAAAAGTTCCCTGAATCTAAGGAAAAAAGAAAGCGTCCCTCCATTTGCAGTCACGTGGACATATCAGGTATAATAGAAGAATGATTCTGTATTTTTTACGTTAAAGGCAGGCGATTCCCGCAATGGCTCAAGCAAAAACAATGACAAAAGATATGACCCAGGGCAGCATTCCCAAACTGCTTCTTGAATTTGCCCTCCCCTTGATGGTGGGCAACATCTTTCAAATGCTCTACAATACGGTTGACTCCATTGTAGTGGGAAACTTCGTCGGGACAAACGCCCTGGCAGCCGTCAGCTCCACAACGATGGTCACAAATATGTCGGTCTTCTTCTTTAATGGATTTTCCATCGGAGCCACCGTCATCATCGGGAAATATTTTGGTGCCGGCGACCATAAAAAGCTCCACCGTGCCGTAGAAACGACCATGGCAGCGACCTTTTTGCTCTGCCTGCTGTTTACGGCCTTCTTTCTTTCTGCCAATGATTTTATGCTCCGCTTCATGAAAACACCACCCGACGTTTTTGGGGAAGCCTCCCTGTATCTGAGAATCTACTTTGCCGGTGTGACAGGCCTGCTCCTTTATAACATGGGAAGCGGCGTTCTCCGCGCCGTGGGAGATACGAAACGACCCCTTTATTTCCTGGTCCTCACAAGCGTCCTCAACATCATCTTGGATCTTATTTTCGTGCTCCAGTTCCATATGGGCATTGCCGGCGTTGCCTATGCAACCATTCTTGCCCAATTCATTTCGGCCGCGGCGACCATGGCGGTCCTTATCCGTACGGATGACATCTACTGTTTCCGTCTTGGGGACCTCTGCCTTGATTGGGGCATTCTTAAGGAAATTTTCTGTGTAGGCCTTCCCGCCGCCATTCAAAGCGTCATCACCTCTTTTTCCAACATTTTTGTCCAGTCCTATATCAACTTTTTTGGTCCCACCACCATGGCCGGATGGGGCTGCTACAACAAGATTGACCAGTTCGTCATGCTCCCCGTCCAGTCCATGGCCATGGCCTCCACCACCTTTGTGGCTCAAAACGTCGGTGCCCAAAAAGACAAGAGAGCCGATGAAGGCACCGTTTCTTCCATTATCCTGAGTCTTGGCATCGTTGGCGTCATAACAACTCTTCTCGTGCTCTTTGCCGATACGGCCCTGCGCCTTTTTACAAGCGACGAAGGCGTAATCCTGTCGGGAGTCGATTTTATCCACGTGAACCTCTTTTTCATGCTCTTTAACTGCGTGAACCAGGTCCTTGCCGGCGCCCTCCGCGGCCGCGGGGATTCAGTTGCGCCAATGGTCATCATGCTCTTTTCCTTTGTCCTCATCCGCCAGATTTACCTTTTTGTCATGAGCCGCTTTATCAGCAATACGCCTCTTACCATGGGTTTTGGCTACCCCGTGGGCTGGATGACCTGCTGCCTTCTTGAAGTGGCTTACTTCTATTTGTTCTGGAAACATCGGCCGCGGTAAGGGGCCTTTTTTTTCTTTATTTTACTCAGCCCAAAAAACAAGCTGATTTGATGAAGTACGTATGTCCATTGCTTTGAGAAAGATTAATCTGAAGCAATGGGCTCATGGCCTCTCGTACAACAGTGCCCTTCACGGTTGGGGATAGCTATCGCCTGGGCGCTTTCTTTCCTAACCTTCCCTTTTTTTAGTCGCTGCAGAAATCGCGCCGAGTAAATGCAGTTACTTGCCATCCTTGCTTGAGAAATGATTCTTTTGAGAGCAAGGATGGCATGACGATTCGCAAGAAATTACCTACCACAATCTCATATTAAAGTCGCCCGAAAGATGCCTTCGGCGAGCAAGCCACTTCTTGAAATTTTTTCGGATGATCCAGGAAACCTTTTTCGCCTACGGCCCATATCGATCCATCTGCATTGTCAAACGCGGCAGGCTTCCTAGAAGTACCCAAATCTTGTACGACGTCATCAGCCTGCTTCGCGTTTTTCCTAGCATCCGGGCCAATCTGGAACCATATTTGAAAATGGTAAATGGAAAAAGGCAACGGCCTTGAAGGGTAAGGCCCAACAAAAAGCAGGCTGGAAAGAAAGGCAGCCTCCTTTCTTTCCAACCTGCTTTTACTTTTACTTAGAAGCGGTCTACCAGTTTATAGCCCTTCCCCATGAGGAACGTTTCCGTTTCTGCTTCATCGGTCTGCATCACCACAATAGGATTCGATGTCTTGCGGTCAAAGGAGATATAAAGATAGCGGATATTGACATTGGCCTGGTTGAGGCTGTCTAAGATCTTGTTCAAGGTTCCAGGGGCATCAGAGGCCATATCGACAGCAATGACAAAATCAATGCGGCACTGATAGCCGGCCTTGGTAAGCAGGTCCTTGGCCTTATTCGCATCATCTACGATGATGCGAACAATGCCAAATTCCGCACTGTCTGTTGCCAACATGGTATAGATATTGATCCTACCTTTTGCCAATTCGTCCGTCATCCTGCCCAAGGCACCCTTGGCATTGGCGGCAAAAATAGAGATTTGTTTCAGCATGAATATACGCTCCCCTCTCAGCCTTGGACGCGGCCGGCCAGTTCCTTGATGAGGGCTTCCGTCTTTTCCCAGCCCAGGCAGGGATCGGTGATGGATTTCCCGTAGACACCTTCTTCAATGGACTGACTGCCATCTTCCAAATAGCTTTCAATCATGATTCCTTTGACCAGCTTTCGAAGATCCGGATTCATATGGCGGCTGTATAGAACATCATTTGCAATGCGAACCTGTTCCAGGTATTTTTTCCCTGAATTGGCATGGTTGGCATCGATAATGACCGCTGGATGGGAAAGGCCCCGCTTTCCATAGGATTCATGGAGACGGACCAGGTCTTCGTAATGATAGTTGGGCAGACTCCGGCCAAACTGGTCCACATAGCCGCGCAGGATAGCGTGAGCGAGCGGATTGCCCTTGGTCCGCACTTCCCAGCCTCGGAAAAGGAACTGCTGCTCATGCTGGGCCGCCGCAATGGAATTGAGCATAACGGAGATGTCTCCACTGGTAGGATTCTTCATCCCCACAGGAATGCCCACACCGCTTGCAATCATGCGATGCAGCTGATCTTCGACAGAACGGGCCCCAATGGCAGCATAGGAAATCAGGTCCGACAGATAGCGATGATTTTCCGGGTAAAGGATTTCCTCGGCACAAGTAAAGCCCGTTTCCCGAATAACCCGTTCATGCATCTTGCGGCAGGCAAGAATCCCCTTGAGCATGTCCTCCCCACCGTGGGGATCGGGCTGATGAAGCATACCTTTATAGCCAACACCAATGGTGCGCGGTTTATTGGTATAGACGCGGGGAATGAGGAAAAGCGTCTCCTTGACTTCTTCTTGGACGCGGGCAAGGCGCGTGCAGTACTCGGTGACCGCGTCTTCGTTATCAGCAGAACAAGGTCCAATGATGAGAAGGAACCGGGCATCCTTTCCTGTCAGGATGTCCCGGATTTCCTGATCCCGACGCGTTTTGATCTGATAAAGGCCCGGATCCACAGGGTGCTCCATTTTAAGCTCCTGAGGTGACGGCAATTTACGGATGAACTCCATTTCAAGTTCCATAGAAAGCCTCCCTGAAAAAAGTTGGACGTATTATACCATATCTATGAAAAAGATTCATGAATCTGTCCCTAAGAGGTTGTTGTCCCCCACTTTCCGACCCGAGAATGTAACCATTGTTCCAAAAAAGTCACCCCCACTGCGGAAAGGTTCCGCAATGAGGGTTCACTCTTTTATACGATAAGGCCTCCACTCGGTCTTAGAAAGCCGGGATCACAGCGCCTTTATACTTTTCTTCAATGAATTTCTTGACTTCCGGGCTCGTCAAGGCTTTTTTCAGGGCCTGAATTTCCTTGCGGTTTTCATCGCCCTTTCGAACGGCGACGATATTGGCGTAAGGTGAATCCTTCGGTTCGATGAATAGGGCATCCTTCGTCGGATTCAGCTTAGCTTCCATTGCGAAGTTGGAATTGATGACGGCAAGGTCCACATCATCCAAGGTGCGGGGCAGCATCGCAGCTTCTGCTTCGGTGATCTTGAGGTTCTTCGGATTTTCCACGATATCCCCGACCGTTGCCGAAATGCCGACGCCATCCTTTAGTTTGATGAGGCCTGCTTTAGCAAGGATATTGAGGGCACGGCCGCCGTTGGTCGGATCATTCGGGATTGCGACTTTGGCCCCGTCGGGAACGCTCTTGATGTCTTTCAGTTTCTTGGAATAGACCCCCATCGGTTCGATATGAACGGCAACAAGGTTCACCAGGTCAAGCTTACGGTCAGCAGCAAACTTCTTCAGATAGGGTTCATGCTGGAAGAAGTTGGCGTCAATTTCCTTGTCGTTCAAGCTGAGGTTCGGCTTGACGTAATCCGTAAATTCAATAATCTGGAGATCGATGCCATCCTTGGCAAGGAGCGGTTTGATCTCATTTAGGATTTCCGCGTGCGGAACCGGCGTGGCACCGACTTTCAGCACGACTTTCTTGTCACTGCTTTGGGCTGCTTCTTTCTTTTCACCGCTGCATCCGGCAACAAGTGCGCCGAGGGCGAGGAGGCCAGCGAGGGCCCAAACTGTTTTCTTCATTGTCATCAACATCCTTTCAGTGGTCCCCGTCTGGGGCTTTGTCTGCATTATGATGTGATTATACCGTTATGCATGAAAAGGCACAAATACATATAAGTTATGTCTTGTTATGCATTCCAGTTATGGAGAACTCGTTCAGCCGCTTCCTTCTCGATATCCTGCACTTCCCGTTTCAGGCGGGCAATGCCCGCACTCATGGCCACTTTTGCCACAGCGCCGGCAATAGCCGGTACAATACGGCGGTCAAACGCTCCGGGGACAACGTAGTCCTCGCGCAGTTCATCCTCAGGAATGAGGCCGGCAATGGCACGAACGGCAGCCACCTTCATCTCTTCCGTAATGGCAGAGGCGCGGACAGCGAGGGCCCCGCGGAAAATACCAGGGAAGACGCAGACATTATTGACTTGGTTCGGAGCATCGCTGCGGCCCGTTCCCGCCACAAGTACGCCGGCAGCTTTGGCTTCTTCATAGGTCGTTTCAGGAACGGGATTTGCAAGGGCGAAGACAACCGCCTTGGGAGCCATACTTTCCATGATATCCTTCGTGAAAAGACGCGGTCCCGATACACCGATAAGGACATCCGCACCCTTGGCGGCCCCGGCAAGGTTTCCTTTATAGTGGGCCTTATTGGTGACGCTTGCCAGATACTTTGTTGCCATGTCCATGTCCCCGGGACGGCCCTCGTAGACCGCACCGTCAATATCGATCATCGTCAGGTCTGTTACGCCCAAGCGATAGAGCAGTTTGCCAATGGCAGAACCTGCGGCGCCGCAGCCGTTCACCACAACCTTGACCTTTGTAATGTCCTTTTTGGCAAAGCGCAAGGCGCCAAGGACGGCAGCGCAGGCAATGATGGCGGTTCCGTGCTGGTCATCATGGAAAACCGGGATGGAGCAGCGTTTGATGAGTTCATTTTCAATCCAGTAGCATTTTGGTGAAGCAATGTCTTCCAAGTTGATGCCGCCAAAAGAAGGCTGGAGTTTTGTGACAATGTTCACAAATTCTTCCGGATCTTTGGTATCGATACAGATGGGGATAGAATCAATATCGCCAAATTTCTTATAAAGGACGGACTTGCCTTCCATGACAGGCATGGCCGCCTCCGGACCGATGTCCCCCAGCCCCAGGACACGGGTGCCATCACTGATGACGGCGACCATATTGCCCCGACAGGTGTACTCAAAGGAAAGGTCAGGGTTTTCCTTGATCTTGCGGCACGGCTCGGCAACGCCCGGCGTATAGGCAAGGGCAAGGTCATGGCCATTTTCAAGGGGCGCCTTGCAGCGCACTTCCAGCTTCCCATGGAATTTCTTGTGAAGCGCCAGGGCTTCGGCATTGATTTTTTCCGTATCTGCCATAAGGGATTCCTCCTTTTCCAAGAGGCCTAGGGCCTTTTACAGCGAAAGGACCCAAGGTCCTTTCTGGTTCAGTAGTTATTTGGCGAGTTCCCGCACTTCAAAGAAGGGGGCTCTGCCCTTTTCGAGGGTTAAGATACCATAGGTCGGCACATCGCCCCGCGGTTTGGCTGCACTGCCGGGGTTGATGACAAGGATTCCGTCAATCACTTCATTGACAGGTGTGTGAATATGGCCAAAGACAACAACCTGGGCGTTTTTTTCCTGTCCCCAGTAAATGAGATTGTCCCAGCAGGAACGGGATACATAGCGGTTGCCATGCACCATGGCAAGAGTCGTTCCTTCAAGTTTTGTGACAAGTTCCACAGGACCCCGGTCCTCATAGACGTCGCAGTTGCCGCAGACAGCATAGACAGGTACGCCGGTCTTTGCTTCCAGATAAGGTGCGTCCTGACTGTAATCACCGGCATGAAGCCAGAGATCGACCTTTCCCGCATCAAGGATGACGCGGTCCATGGCCTTTTTGACGCCATGGGTATCACTGATGACTCCAATCCTCATTTCATCTTTCTCCATTGGCTGACAAGTTTTTTTGCCGCTTTAGCGCGGTGACTGATGCCGTTTTTTTCTTCCATAGTAGCTTCTCCCAACGGTTTATGGAGCTCCGTCGACCAAAAAAGCGGATCGTAGCCAAAGCCATTGGTGCCATGGGGCTCATGGAGCAGGATACCATCACAGATGCCGCTTGATTCAACGACAATCTTGCCTTCGGGACTTGCAACGGCAAGGGCACAGAAAAAACGGCAGTTGCGACGAACCTGCATCTTCATGTTAGCAAGGAGGAGTTCGTTGTTTTCCTCGTCCGTGGCCTCTTCGCCTGCATACCGGGCAGAACGGACACCGGGTGCACCCTTGAGGCTTAGGACCTCAAGTCCGGAATCATCAGCCAGGCACATCCGGCCTGTTGCTTTGGCGTAGTATGTAGCCTTCAGGCGTGCATTGGCGGCAAAAGTCTTCCCTGTTTCTTCCGGTTCGGGGATATCCGGGAAATCATTGAGACAGCAAAAATCAAGTCCCAAGGCTTCAAGAAGAACCTTGAATTCTTCCATCTTGCCTTGGTTATGGGTCGCAATAACGACTTGTTGCATGTATGGTTCACCCACTTTCTATACGTTATATTGTAACTGGTTTTGGGGGGATTGACAACAAATTAAGAAGGAGGGGAAGAAAGGGTGTCCGCTGGTACGCTTTTTCAATAATGTTGACTCAGCCCCAGAAAGTGGGCTGGGTTGAGGCAGTGTGTAAGGCCTTTGCGTAAAGAAAAGGCCTTGAGCAGACTCAAAGGCGCGGCGCCAAACTGCCCTCACCTTTCCCTTTTTATTTGGCGCACAAAATGCGCCGAGTCAAAAGAAAGGGGCCGAGTAAAAAACAAAGCCCCCGCCAAAGCGGGGGCTATCCATTAGCGGATGAAGTCCTTGATGATGCAGATAGGAGTCTTCTGGCTGGCGTTGCCGAAGGGGTTGTCGATGAGGATCTTTTCCACAAGACGGGGATCGACGCCTTTGGTTGCGCCCAAAACGCAGGAACGCTTGAGGTCGTTGACGTCAGCTACAGCTGCGCCAAAGCAGCCCAAACCGCGTTTGATGCTTTCCGCCACTTTGGAAGCATGTTTCGGACCCAAGACAATGTGCTTGTCATACGGTGGCATAGTTCCTGTAATATCATCGACGAGACGGGCCTGTTCCCCGCCTAGGCGGTAGAACCAGCCAGCCTTGCCGATAAGTTTCATGAAGAAGCCGGCAACGACGGCAAAGGTGATGCGCAGCGTGCCTTCTTCATTGATAAGGCTCTGCATGGCACTCCAGTTAGAAATGCTGCCATAACCAGGAAAGAGCTGGGAAAAGACTTTGGCCGCAAAGCCAATCTTCAGCGTTTCCGGACGGATGGCCCGATTTTGGGTAATAGCCACGACACTTTCCGCCACGCAGACCACATCGCGGGGGCCAATCATGGAACCGCCAAATTCCTTGATGGCATCGACGATATTATCATGGACCGTCAGGATACGGGTCGGCACAGGAAGGATTTCATATTTCTCAGCCATGGTAAGCACCTCCAACCAATTTCTTGACATCTTCCGCATAGATCGTTTCAAAAGCCTTGCGGACGTAATGATCTTTGCGGCCCACACCAGTCAGGTAGATGCAAAGGTCCATGTCGACCATATGACGCAGGGTATCGCGGATATTCTTTCCATTGCGAGCTTCAAAGAAAAGGGTCACGACAAGGGTCCGTTCCACACCGGGGTTCATGATGACCGCTTCAAAATAGTTGTCATCGCGGCGGGCCGTATCAAGTTCCAATCGGCCCCAGCACATGGCATCGGGGAACTGTTCCCGCGGCAGATAAGGACGCACAAACGCATCCGTAATGGCTGCAATCTGGTTGCTCGTGTTCCGCATAGGTACGGTGAAACTAAAGACAGCGCGGTCTGTTTCGATTTTCTCGAGTTTCAAGGCCGATCGTTCATCGACGCAGACGTGAGTGTCGTCCGTCGGTTTCAAAAACGCGTAGACCGTCATGACCAAAGCTCCCAGGACGCACAGGCCCAGGATGAGATAAATAAAATTCAGCATTCCTTTCTCGTCTCCCTTTCTTCTTCCAGCATTTTATTCAAACGTTCCATATAGGAATCACTCAGCCGCGCAACCTTTCCTTCGGCCGTCGTGATGCCGTTTGTGGTCTTTCCTTCGGCAAGGAGCACGCCATCCTTGGCACGCAGGGCTCGATAGGAAAAGCTGAGCTTTACTTTGCTGAGTTTTTCAAGGACAGTTTCAATAATGACTTCATCATCAAAACGGGCCGACTGACGATAGCGGCAATTCACATCGACAATAGGAACCATGAACCCTTCCCCCATCATCTCATTGAGGTCAATGCCCGCCTGCCGCAAATATTCCACCCGTCCCATTTCAAACCAGCGCAGGTAATTGGCATGGTGAACAACACCCATGAGGTCGGTTTCATAGAACCGGACCTTGAGTGAGAAAGATACCATCGTGTCATCTCCTTTACCCTGGAACACGTAAAACAACAGAAATCCCCATAAAACGCTGTGGCGATTCATGGGGTCAAATCCAATATGGTACGCCTGGGCGGAATCGAACCGCCGCACACGGCTCCGGAGGCCGTTGCTCTATCCACTGAGCTACAGGCGTATGTCATGTCTGACGGAGGCTATTATAGCATAAATGATGGGCTTTATCAAATTCTTTTCGCTTTAGCTCCAAAAAAGTTTTTGTAAAATAGTCTCTCTCCCGCCTCTTACCGTTTCATGAGGGAAAGGAAGCGCTCCACGGGAAGGAGCCGGTAAAAGACAAGACAGATTACAAGGTTTGGCAAAAGATAGGTCAGGTTGGTCACAAAGGAATAGAGATAGATCGAAGTGCCTGCCGGAGCGTAACTGCCAAAAAAGACCACGCCCGAAAGAAAATGGAAAAAAAGCCGTACCGCCACGGCGGCCGTGATGCCTGCCATGTGGTGCCGAGGGAAACAGCCTGCAAGACCCAAGGCCATAAAAGGCAGGGGATAGTCGAAAAGGACCTGAACAGGATGCAGGATATATGGTGCCATCACAAGGTTCATGAGACTGTAGGCAAAACCTGCCAGCATGCCCACTTCCGGTCCATAGGCAAAGCTTATGAAAAAAAGGGGCAGCATGCCGCCAAGCGTAACCGATCCGCCATTCGGCATGCGGTAAAATGGAAAGGCCGTAAGGATCACAGCCATGGCAAGCATAAGGCCACTACTTGCCGCCATGGATACAGACAGCCGCACCTGTTTAATCTTTAGGAGCGCTACCAGCAGGAAAAAAAGGGCAAAAAGGCAAAGGGCTGCACTCGGCACCTTCATGAGCTGCGTCAAAAGTTCCATCTTACTTTGCTGCCTCCTGCCGCATCATGTCAATTTCGTGGGCATAGCCCGAAAGTTCATTCGGTGTTTCAAGGATAAAGGGCAGGCCCGCTAAGGAAGGATGGCGGACGACGCGGGAAAGGGCAACCTGTCCGATCATGCCTTCGCCGATTTTTTCATGCCGATCCTTATGGGCACCTAAGGGATTCTTGCTATCGTTCAGATGGATGGCTTTCAGCCGGGACAGGCCAATGACGCGGTCAAATTCGCGGATAACACCATCAAGGTCAGAGACAATATCATAGCCCGCATCCCAGATGTGGCAGGTATCAAGGCAAACGCCGACCTTATCCTGAAGTGCAATACGTTCCAAGATGGCGCGGATTTCCTCAAAGCTGCGCCCCACTTCCGTACCCTTGCCAGCCATGGTCTCAAGAAGCAGCGTCGTCTGCTGTTTTTCATAAAGGACGCGATTGAGGCAGGCCGCAATGAGTTCAATACCGATTTCCGCGCCCTGTCCCAGGTGGTTTCCTGGGTGCATGTTGTAATAATTTCCCGGCAGGGCCTCCAGTTTATGAAGGTCATCGGCAATGGTTTCAAGGGCAAACTGACGCACTTCTTCCTTCGTAGAGCAGGGATTTAAGGTATAGGGTGCATGGGCCACAAGGGGAACTGTCCCATAAGGGGCCCATGCCTTTTTGAAAAGATCCGCATCCTTGGGATCAAAGGCCTTGGCCTTGCTGCCGCGCGGATTGCGAGTAAAAAAAGCAAAGGTATCTGCCTTGATACCGCGGGCCGTCTCCCCCATGGCCGCAAAGCCTTTGGAAGAGGAAAGATGGCAGCCAATATGTAACATAAAGAAAGATCTCCTTTCAGTTTCTGGCATGACAAACGGCAAAGGCCGCTCATAGGCCCCATTGTACGCTAAAGCGCGGGCCCATTTCAATGGGGCCGCGCTCGGCTGTGTATTTACTTTTCGATGAAGGTGGTTAAGGTATGGAGCAGGTTTTCCTTTTCAAGGGGTTTCCGGATCTGACCGTTCATGCCGCTTGAAAGGGCCTCTGCCACGTCTTCGGAAAGGATGTTTTTTGTAAGAGCCAAGATAGGAATGGTCTTGGCATCCTTGTGGTCAGCCATGCGGATGAGGCTTGCCGCTTCGCAGCCATCGACACCAGGCATATCAAGGTCCATCAAAATGGCTGCATAATAGCCTTCGGGACTCTTGCCAAACATCTCACAGGCTTCCCGCCCATCGTGGGCCCGTTCCACGAGGATGCCCGTGTTGGTCAGGAGCTTTTCCAGGACTTCCATGCTCAGGTCGTTGTCATCAGCAGCAAGGAGGCGTTTTCCCGCAAGGGGCATAAGCTTTTTATCACTTTCCGGAAGCTGGTGATACGTAAAGGGCAGTTCCATGGTAAAGCGGATACCCTCGCCGCTTTGGTTGTCAGCCTTGATGAGCCCACCCAGGATGTGGACAAGGTTATGGGTCACGACGAGGCCCAGACCGCCGTGGAAGCTGGACCGTTCTTCCAGCTGGGAAACCATTTCAAAGGGCAGGAATACCTTATCCATGAGGTCCTCAGGGATACGCTTTCCTTCACAGGTGACGACCACTTCCAGAATCACTTTGCGTTTTTTCTGTTCCCGCCGACGAATCTCACAGCGCAGCTGATGATGCTCGCCTGTAAAGAGCATGGCATTGGCCAATAGGTTCATCATGACCTGCTCGAAACGGACCCGGTCACCATCAAGGGACAGGTGCTTTACGCCGTCTGTTTCCATGGTAAATTCAATCTGGCGGCGCTGCGCTTCCTGACTAAAGAGCGACTCAATGCGGCTGAGGACCCCATCGAGTTCAAAGGGTTCGCTTTTAAGCGACAGGGTGCCATTTTCCATGGCGGAAAGGTCAATGACGTCGTTCAGGACCGAAAGGAGATAGCGGACCTGATCCTGACTTCCTTTCACGTAAGCCCGGCGCTGGTCCACATTGTCTTCTTCGCCGGCAAGGGTCAGGTAGCCCATGATGGAATTGAGGGCTTCCCGCGTGTCGCGGCTGATGCGGCTCATGAACTTACCTTTTGTTTCTGCATCATCACGGGCTTGGCTCATAGCCGAATGCAGCTGGGCACGGCGCTCCATTTCAAGGCTCTTCTGATCATCGATGCGGCGGCGCAGGAAGAGTACGTCCCGATGATGGCTGCGCCCTTTTTTCACGCCCTGAAGCAGGAAGCTGGCCCAATGATAGGTGCCATCCCCGTCCTTGACGCGGGCCATGAATTCATAAGAGGAACAGGTCTTGCGCGTCCGTTCCAGATTTGTCTGGAGCACTTCCTTCGTGTATTTCAGCTGGTCGCTGGGATGGAGCTCGCCAAAAATGGCATCCACTGAATCAATGGGTACAGCCTTGACCGTAACTTTTTCTCCCTCATCTTCATAGCAATAAGCTGTATGATGGTTAAGATCTAGCTCGGCTACCCGGTCATAGGTTTCCACAAAATAGCCAATGAGACGACTAATCCGATAGCGTGCCTTCCGTTCCCTGCGGACCTGCCGGGTCCGAAAAAAGTAAAGGAGTGCAAAAAAGGCAATGAGGACCACCGCGGCCACGAGAAGATGACCGGCATTACGTTCAAGGAACACAGACGCGGACGCTTCTGCAGGAAGGATGGCGGAAAGCGATTCCAGCCAAGATTTGATGAGATTCATAACGACTCCTTTCGGCGATTACTGGGAAATGACCGTTTTCAAATAGGCCTCAGCGGCTTCCAGCTGATTGGTGCCGGCAGCTCCTATTGCTTCCACGGTTTCATCAGGTTCGATGCCGACCTTATCGATGCTGCGCCCACTGGGCGTATAGTACTTTGCAATGGTAAGCTTGACAGCAGTTTTCTGGCTTAACATGAAGACATTCTGGACCACACCCTTGCCAAAGGTCTTGGTCCCAAAAAGTTTGCCTGATCCCGTATCCTGGATAGCACCGGAAACAATTTCCGCCGCGCTTGCCGTTCCATGGTTCACCAATACGGCAATGGGGAAAGGCACCTTTTCAAGCTCTGAGGAGAAGGTTTCAGTCGCCCCCGATTTATCCGTCATGGAAACAATGGGGCCTTTGGGAACAAGGTGCTTTGCGACATTGACGCCACTTTGGAGAAGGCCCCCTGGATTGTCCCGCAGATCAAGGACCAACGCTTTCATGCCCTCCCCCTGCAACTTTCCCAGTGTGGCGGCAAAATCGCGGTCCGTTTCCTCGTTGAAATTCGTGATCCGGATATAGCCGATGCCGCCTTCTTCCATGCGTCCGTAGACGCTCTTGACCTTGATTTCGCTTCTTGTCAGCGTCACTTCGCGGGTGGATCCATCGGCAGACTTCAGTCCCACTGTCACTTGCGTCCCATCTTTGCCGCGAAGCTTTTTTACAACCTCGTTCAGGCTTTCGCCCGTCACGTCCTTCCCGTCAATGGAAAGGATGATGTCCCCTGCCTTGATGCCGGCTTTGTAAGCCGGTGTATCTTCAATGGGAGAAACAACGATAATTTCCTTTGATTCCTTCATGCCCAAGACCATGCCGACACCACCAAAATGGCCTTCAGTCATGGCATTCAAGGCTTCAAAATTCGATGTATCCAAATAGGATGAATACGGGTCACCCAGTTCCTCCACCATCCCGCGGATAGCGCCGTCATAAAGGTTCTTTTCTTCCATGTCTCCCACATAATAGCTGGAAATCAAATGCAGGGTCCGTATCAACTCGAGAAATCCCGCGGGATTGCCGACATAGCGGCCAAGGACCGTGATACTTCCGAAGATAAAGACGCAAAAAGAAACCAAGACGGCCACGATCAGGTGGGCCCAGCCAAATCTTTTTTTACCCATAGACCCTCCTTATGGCAAATAGTTGAGCGGGGACGTGACTTCACCATGGATACGCACTTCAAAGTGGCAGTGCGGCCCCGTCGAATTCCCCGTACTGCCTGCAAGGGCAATGGTCTGACCTTTGGAAACGTTTTCGCCAACGCCGACAGTAAGGGAACTGTTGTGTCCGTAGAGAGTCACAAGGCCGCCACCATGATCGATCATCACCGCATTGCCATAACCGCCCATCCAGCCAGCATAAATCACCGTACCGGAATCAGCGGCCACAATGGGCTGCCCATAGTCGGCACCGATATCGATTCCGGCATGGAAGATTTCCGTACCCCAAATGGGGTGGACGCGCCAGCCAAAAGGAGACGTGATTTCCCCATAACAAGGCCAGGTAAACTGACCAGACCCGTGGGCAGAAGCCATCATGCGGCCCTCCTGCTCCATGCGCTGGATCATGGCCGTAATTTCCTGGCTGTTGCGCTGGAGTTCTTCGTACTCTGCATCAAGACGGGATTTTTCCGCTAGAGCTTCCTGATAGAGCTGCTCCTGCTCAGCTGTTTTTTGTTCCACATAGGCCTTTTTCTGAAGCACTTCCTGGCGCTTCCCATCAAGTTCCGCATGTTCCGCGTCAAGCTCGGCCTTTTTGGCTTCAAGCTCATGCTTTTGCGCATTCAGCATTTCAATGAGGTTCGTATCACGGCGAATGATGCGCTGCAAGAGATACATGCGGGAGGAAAAATCCCGGAAATCACTCGATCCCAGAAGCACGTCAAGATAGTTCACCTGTCCGTTCTCATAGATGTCGCGAAGCCGTTTTTTGTAGATTTCCCGCGTATTGTCAAATTCCTTTTCCTTGATGACAAGGGCCCGTTCATTACTGCGGATCTTGCCTTCAAGAATGCGCTGCTGGCCTTCGACAACGGCAAGCTGCTGTTTTGCCTCGGCAAGTTCCTGCCGGGCCCTGACAAGGCGGTCCACGGCGTTTGAAATGCGAGCTTCACTTTCCTTTCGCTGGGAAGTGTTCGTGTCCATCTGCCGCTGAATCTCGTCGAGCTCTGCTTTTTTATCCTCTATGGATTCTGCCCACGAAACGGGTCCCATATAGCTCATAAGGGCCATCAGAGCCGTTGCGACGGCAACTTCTTTTTTCATGACAAGGCCCCCTATCAAACATCCAGGAACTTGCGCAGGCTGATGGCACTTCCGGCAGCCCCGATAAAGGTGCCAACAGCCACAAGACCGGCACAGAGGTAGACCATAAAGGGCCAGCTTGGCAGGAGGGGAAAGAAGGCCAGGGTTGAATAGATTTTCACCTGGGCAGCGTCATACATCTTGAAAAGGGCCACAGCGGCAATGAGAGCCCCGACAAAGCCCATGAACATCCCTTCCAGCAGGAAAGGCCAGCGGATGAACCAGTTGGTGGCCCCCACATATTTCATGATGCTCACTTCCCGCCGACGGGCAAAGACCGTAATGCGGATCGTATTGGAAATAATGAAAAGGGTGGCAATGGCAAGCATGATGATGAGGAAAATGCCTCCCAGGCGCAGGATACGTGTCAACTGGAAGAGATGTTCCACCACTTCCTGTCCAAATTTAGCCGTTTCCACTCCGGGCATCTTTTCGATTTGGGGCACGATTTCCTGGATGCGTTCCGGTTTATCCACCTGGACTTCAAAGGAATAAGGGAAGGGGTTGTCCTCTCCCAAGGCATCAAGGAGCTTTTCCTGTTCGCGGAGCCGTTTCTTGAAATTCTGCAGGGCTTCTTCCTTTGTCACGCCCTTGACTTCCATGACGCCCCGCGTCGTCTTGAGCTGCTGCTCTACTTGACGGCGCTGCACGCTCGTTGCGGCATCCGACATATAGACCGTCACCTGGACCTGATTTTCCAGGTATTGGGCAAGGTTATTGACATTGAGAACCATCGTCAAAAAGAGCCCCAGGACAAGGATGGAAAGGGCAACCGTCGTCACGGACGCAATACTCATAAGGGAGTTGCGTTTTAGTGACGTAAAGGTTTCCTTCAAATAATACCATTTTGTACTAAAGCTCATAACCATAGACTCCTTTGATATCGTCACGGACAATGCGACCATCTTCGATGGCAATGACCCGCTTTTGCATATAGTCCACCATGGTCTTGTCATGGGTGGCCATGATGATGGTCGCGCCCCGCTTATTGACTTCGGAAAAGATATTCATGATTTCCATACTGGTTTCCGGGTCGAGGTTTCCCGTCGGTTCGTCGGCAATGACCAGCAGCGGGTCGTTGACAATAGCCCGGGCAATAGCCACACGCTGCTGCTCACCGCCGCTCATTTCACTGGGATAGTTCTTTGCCCGGTCGCCAAGACCAACAAGGGTCAGGACTTCCATGACCCGTTCCTTGATTTTCTTGGAAGGGGCCTCGATGACCTGCATGGCAAAGGCCACATTTTCAAAGGCCGTCCGGTCATTCAGCAGTCGGTAGTCCTGGAATACGATACCCAGCTGACGCCGCAGGTAGGGGATCTCGTCATTGCGAAGCTTCATGACATCGACGCCGTCCACAAAGATCTGCCCGCTTGACAGTTCAATCTCACGGGAAATGGTCTTGATGAAGGTTGATTTGCCGGCCCCGCTGGGACCGACGAGAAAGACAAACTCACCTGGCTTGATATGAACATTCACGTCCTGGAGTGCAGCGGCTCCGCCAGGATAGATCTTGCTGGCATGTTTCATTACGAGCAATGGGATCCACTCCTTTTTTCGTTGGATTCATGCATAAGGGCAAGGGCACGCAGGATATTGGAACGTGCTTCCTTTCTAAGAGCGGCAAGTTCCGAAGCTTCCTGGGCTCCTGAATCGGCAGGCATCGAATCGGCAAGGGAAACGATTTCACCGGCCGTGATGGCATCGATGGTATCGACAACGGTTCCTTTCATCCCATCTACAAAACGGTCCACTTTGGGATCATAAGAAACCGCCATAAAAGGCACGCCGGCAAGGGCCGCAAAGACCAGGGCATGGAGCCGCATCCCCACCAAAAGGCGCAGGCTGGCCATGAGGTCAAGATATTCCTTTGTGGAAAGTTTTCGCGGCAGGATAAAGACGTCGCGGCTATTTTCCATTTGCCCAAGCACCGCATCGGAAACTTCCCTGTCAGACGGAAACTGAAACGGGACAAAGAGAATCTGCGCCCCAAAGGCGGCCTTGAGACCATCGGCCGCGCGGGCAAATTCAGGAATAAAGCGATCCTCTCCCTTCCAGTGCCGCAGGGCAAAGCCAATGACGGGCCGTTCAGGATCGATGCCCATGCCTCGCAGGATGACTTCTCCCACCTTGCGATTGCCGTCAGGAAGGGAAAAGACAGCATCACTTGTGACGAGGATATCCTTTCGCTCAAAGCCCATCTCACAAAGGTCATCCAAGGACCCATCGTCACGGACCGTAATCAAATCGGCGTGGCGGCAGACGAACCGGGTCAGGAAGCGGGAAAAACAGCCCTTGATCGGACCGATTCCCTGGGCAAAGAGCATCACCTTTTTCCTCATAATGACGCCAAGAGCGATGATGGAAAGATAATAAAAGAGACTGAAATGGCTCGTTACGTTCTGGAGCAGGCTGCCGCCGCCCGATAAGAGCAGGTCCGTCCCTGCCATGGCCCGCAGGATGGCGGGAAAATCAAAGCGTCCGATGCTCTTTACGTCGTGGAGGGCACAGGTTGAGCGGGGATGGCCGCTAATGACCGTAATGACCGTATCAGGGGCCTCCCGTTTAAGGCTGTCCACAATGGCCGTCAGCATGGCTTCGTCACCGGCATTGGAAAATCCGTAATATCCGGATATGAGCACCTTAGCCACGGGCGTCCCTCCCCTTCTTGTAACCCCCATAGGCACGATAAAGTCCTTCAAACACAACAACGGCCAAAACGCCTAGGATCACGCCCAGTGCATAACCATCAAGGGCCCGGACATAGCTCATGAAAATAGGGGTCCGCATATGGCAGAACGTCTGGACGAGACTTGCCTGTCCAATGGTCGCGGCTACGGCAAAAAGGCCATAGGCCCAAGTCGGAAGTTTCCGCAAGACGCACCAAGCCGTCAGGTAAAAAGCCGGATGACCAATGAGAAATTCCTTTTCCCGGGGCCGGGCGTACATGGTCTCTTCAAGGAAATAGCGAAGCTTTTCCTCAAAGGCCGGAACGGGAACCCCTGCCGTATGGCCGCTGCGGCCAATAAAGACCCACGCCACGATGGCAAAGGCAAGGAGAACAATGAGGGTCGACAGCGTAAATGGGCGGTTAAGAAACGCCCGGATCCTTGATAAGGGAGCCGTAAGGCGTTCCCCTTCGTTCCACAGGCCATGACGTTTGACAAAGAGTAGGAACGTAAGAAGAACGGGCATCATGAAGGTGACCTTCACGCCGCGGTAGATATCAATTTCAAGGAGAAAACGTGTATCTCCAAGGACTGCCCCCAATAAAGAGGCACCAATGAGGGACAGAATCACGGCATAGCCTAGCTGGACCGTCGTCATGGCAAGAAGGCCTTTCATCGTCCTTTCTCCTTTACGGCGGTCCCACAGCGTGATCATGCGGGCCATGGAAAGGACGGGAAAGATGATGGCACTCAAAAGGGCCGTCACCTGGCGGAACAAGAGTGCGTGGCTGCCTGTAAAGTAACCAGCAGATAGGACCAGCCCGCCCAAAAGGACCAGCTTGCCATAATGGCGTTGGGGCACGATGCCAAGGAGAAGGAAATAAAGGCACCAAGCGGCCACGACAGAAAAAGCCATGGGCACATAGAAAAGACGGGACGAATGGTACGGGGCAAAGACGCCGGCCCGTCCGCTTATATATCCATGGGATGCCACGTCACGCGTCACATCACTTACGTATTCAAGGTTCGTTTCAAGGGCCGTGTTGCCATTAAGACCGGTAACAAAAGGACGGATGTAGTTGACGCGGATATTGCGCTCATCATCGGCAAGGGACCAGCGGCGGAACGCATCAAAGACCTTCATCTTGCGCTGCTCGTCTTCGGCAATGGTATAGACGCGGGCAGCATCATAGTCCATGACTTCCGAAAGGGGTACAAGTCCGTCCATCTTGATGAACTGGAGCTGTACATCGGCTTCGACCATACCCAGGGTGATATGCCGCTTTTTGAGCGCGTTCGCCACATTTTTGAGATAGCGAGGCTCGCCGAGCATGCTGCGGCCGCTGCCAATGATGAGCGAAACATCGGCTCCCGTTTCATCAATTTCCTTAAAGAACACAGCAAGCTGCTGCTGAGCTTTTTCTTCATCCTTGGTGGTCTTTACAAAATTATTGGGACGAATGGCCACCATAAAGCCATTTTCCTTGGCGGCAAGAAGCTCGTCCGGCACAAGGATCAAGGGCGTTTCCTGGATGCCCAGCTGGTCCTGGCTGAAAGGATTCTTATTGAGGGCCGTCGGAGCCTTGAGCATGTAGACACGGGGCGTATCGGAGACCTTCTGGAAGCGGTCCCTGTCAAAACGGGCGCCCAGTGTTTCAATGAGGGCATCAAAGGTGCGGCGGCTCGTTCCATCGGCCAGGTAGACAGCCTGATAGGTAAAATCCGGTGAGGATACAATGGCCTGCCAGCTCGGGCTCAGGCCGCCGATTTCCTTTTGACGCAGGAGCTCGCCGCCCGTATAGTAAGTAACAAGGCCTTCGCCTGCCATATCCATGATGGTGCGGTCTGAAACGGCAAGGGTCGTGACGCCGGCGTCCTTGAACTTTTTGAAGACGCTCTGCCTCGATAGACCCTCACTGTCCGCCATACGGACCAGGGCCTGATAATTCATGACCGTTTCCATACTCCGATTGGCCTGTTCCACCTGATGCCGGCTCCAGTTAAGACAAAGGGAGGCCAAAAGGCCGAGACTGACGAGGACCACAAATAGCTGTTTGATTTTCTTCACGGCTTACCCCTTTCCCCTGATCAATGTTTCAGGCTGCGGAGATAGCTTTCCACAAAAAGATCCAGGTCCCCGTCCATAACGGCTTGGATATTGCCGGTTTCCGCGCCAGTCCGATGATCCTTGACCAAGGTATAGGGCTGGAAAACATAGGAGCGGATCTGGCTCCCCCACTCGATGGCCTGATAGTCTCCGGCAAGGTCGCTGATTTTTTGATCTTGGATGGCCTTTTCGTATTCAAAGAGTTTGGCACGCAGCAGCTGCAGGCAGCGTTCCTTGTTCTGCAGCTGGGACCGTTCGTTCTGGCACTGGACAACAATGCCCGTCGGCAAATGGGTCATACGGACAGCCGAAGACGTCTTGTTGACGTGCTGTCCGCCAGCACCGCTGGCGCGGTAGTAGTCAACGCGGACATCGTCCATGTTGATGTTGACTTCCACCGTATTATCGATTTCCGGCATAACGTCCACCGCCGCAAAGGAGGTGTGGCGGCGGGCATTGGAGTCAAAAGGAGAAATACGGACAAGACGGTGCACGCCCTTCTCGCTTTTGAGGAACCCATAGGCATTATGTCCCTTGATGGCAAGGGTAGCACTCTTGGTTCCTGCTTCTTCACCGGGCAGGACATCGAGCAGTTCCACTTCAAAACCCTTTCCTTCGGCATAGCGCGTGAACATCCGCAGAAGCATGCCCGTCCAATCCTGGGCTTCCGTTCCGCCCGCACCAGCATGAAGGTTCATGATGGCATTGTTGGCATCGTATTCATCACTGAGCAGCATGCCCAGTTCCAGTTCCGAAAGGGTATGCTTGGCCCCTTCCAGTTCCGATTCCATTTCGGAAACCAGGGTGTCGTCCTTTTCTTCCATGGCCATTTCCCAAAGGGTATCGAGGTCGTCGACCTTCGTTTCAAGGCTCGTAAAGGTATCCACTTCTGATTTCAGGTTATTGGCTTCCTGGGCGACTTTCTGGGCCTTATCGGGATCATCCCAAAAGCCCGGTGCCGCCATCTGGTAATCAAGGTCCTGGATGCGTTCCTTCTTGGGTTCGATTTTAAGGCCCGTCTTGAGTTCGCCAAGACGGTTTCTGAGTTCGCCGATCTGCGGTCTTAATTCTTCAAGTAACACGATTCGTTCAATCCCTTTCCTATTGAATGAGGAGCCACAGGGCCCCATGTTGGATTCTTCCCTTCAATGTCCGAAAGGGGCTGCCGCCAAGGCGGCATCCCCTTTTCTGTCATGCGCCGCACGAAAAAAGGCGCAGGCCTTTTTTCCGGACCTATGGCAAGGTCCCGTTCTTCATGACTGTGCGGTGTCAGCTGTTTTGATTTTTACCACAGCAATTCTTGTATTTCTTGCCGCTGCCGCAGGGGCAGGGATCGTTCCGCCCCACCGTGCTGTCATTTCTGACCGGTTCCTTCGGCGTTTCTGTACTGCCGTCGACGTTCGGGTTGTTCGTCGAGGCTTCGCTCAAATGGTCTTCCACAACAGGCTGGGTAACGACGTTGACGCGGTACATATAACGGACCACATCATCGACGATGGCTTCCTTCATGGCTTCGAACATTTCATAGGCTTCGAACTTGTATTCAACCAACGGATCACGCTGTCCATAGGCGCGCAGCCCAATGCCTTCGCGCAGGGCATCCATGGCATCGAGATGTTCCATCCAGTGGGAATCAACAACCTTCAGCATGACCAGGTTTTCCAATTCGCGCATGATGGGAGCCGTGTTATTTTCCTCGCGGGCATTGTAGTAATCAACCGCGACCTTGTGGAGGAAGGTTTCCAGTTCATCACGGCTCATTTCCTGCAGTTTTTCTTCCTTCAGGAAACCGGCCGGCGCATAAAACTCCTCTGCATAGCTGATGAGGCTCTTGACATCCCAATCTTCGCTGTAAGCCTCTTTTGGTGCATACATATCCATGGAGCGGTCAACAATATGGCTTGCCATGTCAAGGACGGTCTCCTTGAGGTCTGCTTTTTCAAGGATCTGGCGGCGCTGGTCATAAATGACTTCGCGCTGCTGGTTCATGACATCGTCATATTCAAGGACCTGCTTACGAATTTCAAAGTTGCGCGCTTCGACCTTCTTCTGGGCCGACTCAATGGAACGGGTCACAATCTTATGCTCAATGGGCTCGTCTTCTTCCATGCCGAGCTTATCCATGATGCCCGAAATGTTATCCGAACCAAATAGACGCATCAGGTCGTCTTCAAGGGAAAGATAAAAACGCGTAGACCCTGGGTCTCCCTGACGGGCACAGCGTCCGCGGAGCTGGTTATCGATGCGGCGTGATTCATGGCGTTCCGTACCGATGATATGCAGGCCGCCAAGTTCAGCGACCCCATCCCCCAGGACAATATCCGTCCCACGGCCGGCCATGTTGGTGGCAATCGTAACAGCCCCCATTTGCCCGGCATCAGCGACGATTTCAGCTTCTTTTTCATGGAACTTGGCATTGAGGACATTATGTTCAATGCCGCGTTTTTTAAGGAGTTCGGACAACTCTTCCGACTGCTGGATGCTCGTCGTTCCTACAAGGACCGGACGGCCCTTCTTGTGAAGTTCCTCAATAGCATTTGCCACGGCGCGGTACTTAGCACGGCGCGTTTTATAGATGACATCTGGATAGTCGATACGGATATTGGGTTTATTTGTCGGCACAACCACAACATCAAGGCCGTAGATCTTCTGGAATTCCTGCTCTTCGGTCTTGGCCGTACCGGTCATGCCAGAGAGCTTATCATACATACGGAAGTAGTTCTGGAAAGTGATGGTGGCAAGTGTCTGGCTTTCCCGTTCGACCTTGACATGTTCCTTTGCCTCAATGGCCTGATGCAGCCCTTCGCTGTACCGGCGGCCAAACATGAGGCGACCCGTAAATTCATCGACAATGATGACTTCCCCATCCTTTACGACATAATCGCGGTCACGGTGCATGAGGGCCTTGGCCTTCAGGGCTGCCATGAGCTGATGGGAATAGTCGACGCCATTTTCCCCGTCATACATATTGGAAACGCCGAGGAGTTTTTCCGTCTTGGCAATGCCGGTTTCTGTCGGGGCAACGGTCTTTTGCTTTTCATCGACCGTATAGTCCTCCCCTTCCTTCAGTTTGGCCGCCACATCCGCCATGACCTGATAAAGGCTCGTTGACTGGGCGCCAGGGCCGGAAATGATAAGGGGAGTACGGGCTTCATCAATAAGGATGGAGTCCACTTCGTCGACGATGGCATAATGCAGGGGACGCTGCACCATTTGGTCAAGGGAAATGACCATGTTGTCACGGAGGTAGTCAAACCCGAATTCATTGTTTGTTCCATAGGTAATATCGGCAGCATAAGCGGCCTTACGGGCAGGGTAATCCATTTCGTGAGTAATAAGGCCGACAGAAAGTCCCAGGAAACGGTAAACACGGCCCATATCCTCACTGTCACGGCGAGCCAGGTAGTCATTGACCGTCACAACATGGACGCCCTTGCCTTCAAGGGCATTTAAATAAGCCGGCAGCGTTGCCACAAGGGTCTTCCCTTCACCAGTACGCATTTCCGCAATCTTTCCACGGTGAAGGATGCAGCCGCCCATGAGCTGAACGTCAAAATGACGCAGACCCATGACACGTTTGGCGGCCTCCCGAACAACGGCAAAAGCTTCCGGCAGGAGATCATCGAGCGTTTCTCCCTTGGTCAGGCGCAGACGAAACTCATCCGTCTTGGCGCGCAAACGGGCATCACTAAGACCAGAAATTTCCGGTTCCAGCGCATTGATTTTATCTACATAGCCTTGGCACACCTTCAGTTCTTTTTTATTGGGGTCACCAAAGACCATTTTCATTAGCTGTTCCAGCAACTAAAATCACTCCTCATGGACGCATAGATAGCCTATTTATTCATCGTTTCATTTTATCAAATGCATATAGGAAAGTCAAAGAAAGGCACGCAAAAAGCGTGTCAAAAGAGAGAACTTTTTATTTTTTTGCTGGGTCTGCAAATTACGCCGAGTGGGTACATAGAAAGCCGCGTTCAAGCTGTCTATTGGCCGAATGGCTGTCCTGCATGCAAGGCTGCGGCTGTCGAGTAAAAAAAAACTAACGCTCTAGCTTTGATGCTGTGGTTCTTAAAGACCGTGAGGGAAACTAAAGGTCGAGCCGACACCAAAGCCCCCCTCCCCTTTTTACTCGGTGTGCAAATCGTGCCAATTTGATGCAGTGACGCGCTCCCATTGCTTGAGAAAGATTCGTTCGATTGCAACGGGAGCATGCCGATTCGTAAGAAATCGCGTACTGCATTTTCATTCCTAAATCGTCCGAAAAAGTGGAGTCCTTGGGCGAGCCCGTCTTGGTATTATTTCGTTTTCTTTAGAGGAAGCATGATTTGCCTGAGTCCCCTATTCAAAAAAAGGAATTGAAAGAAAACGCGAAGGCTTTAACCAACCGCATTAGACAAGTAACTTACGTCGTCGATGAAAACATGAGCTCTTCGCAACGGGAACCATCTGATCGGAATTTGTAAAAAGCAAATGGAATAAAAGACCGGAAGGCAAAAACATGACAAAATGATTGCAAATCGTCTTGGTAAGTCGGATTGATGCCGCACATCGAGTACAAAAGGAAAACACGAAAGCGGGACGATCTTGCCGCTATTGTGATTTCTATATTTCAAAAAGATTGTCTTCTTATAAAAGTCAAATACAATTCCAGAGCCCTAAACCGGGCATCAGCGTGGATCCAGTTTATGATTTCTCAGATTTGGCAGCGGATGTGAGGCGCCCCTTCTTCATCAATCCAGCCCGATTTTTGGGCTAGTTAAAACAGCTCCTAAAAAAAAACATGCCGCCCGAAGGCGGCATGTTTTTTGATTAGACAAGTTCCGGATTGATGAGACCATAGTCACCGGCTTTACGGCGGTACACAACGGCCATGGATTCCGTTTCGTCATTGAAGAAGACGAAGAAGTCGTGGTTCAGCATGTTCATCTGCATGATGGCTTCCTGCACATTCATGGGGCGCATCGCATAGGTCTTGGTGCGAGCGACCTTGAATTCGCCGTCAGCCGAGGCCTCTTCAACATCACCAGAAACCGGCGGAACCGCGGCATCACGGAAATTGTTGTATTTCCGCTTCATGAGACGGGTTTTATATTTATGGATCTGGCGCTCAATCTTTTCCACACAGTTATCAATGGAAGCATACATGTTTTCGCTGCCTTCCTGGGCGCGGAGAACGATGCCGCTTGCAGGAACCGTAATTTCCACAATGTGCTTATTGCGTTCAATTCTCATGACGGCCGTGATTTCACCAACGGTCTTGAACTGCTTCGTAATGGTTTCAACCTTTTTTTCCACATAATCTTTCAATGCAGGCGTTACTTCAAGATTCTTACCACGAACTCTAACTGTCATAATGATTACCTCCTAACTCACAGGATATTTCCTGTTCGTTCTTATTATCCTATTTCTACAAATGAAGCGAAATTCCTCTAAAAATCTTGAAAAATTTTCTAAAAATGTAACAAAGAGGAAGCTCCGATTCCATCGGGCTTCCCCAGTAATAACTGAAACCTTTTTTAATTGTTGGCCGGCTGGATTTGTTTCCTTACAGGATTTTTGACAAAAAGAGCTGCGCCCTTTCGCTTTTTGGATGGGAGAAAAATTCCTGTGGATCCGCTTCTTCCTGGATGACGCCTTGGTCAAGGAAAATCACGCGGTCCCCCACTTCCCGGGCAAAGCCCATTTCATGGGTCACAACAACCATGGTCATCCCTCCTTCAGCAAGGTCTTTCATGACGTCCAAGACTTCCTTGATCATTTCCGGGTCAAGGGCGCTTGTCGGTTCATCAAAGAGCATGGCTTTGGGGTTCATGCAAAGTGCACGGGCAATGGCAACGCGCTGCTGCTGACCGCCGGATAGAGAATCAGGATAAGCAGCGGCCTTGTCAAGGAGCCCAACCTTTTTAAGATACATCTCGGCCTTTTCCATCGCTTCTTCCCGCGAGGCGTGGCGCACCTTCATCGGCGCAAGGATCAAGTTTTCCATGACCGTCATATGCGGGAAAAGATTGAAGCGCTGGAAAACCATGCCGATTTCCTTGCGGACTTCGTTGATGTTAGCCTCGCCATTAAGAGGAATGCCATCAAAGACAATTTCGCCGCCTGTAGGCACTTCCAGATAGTTGATGCAGCGCAGGAATGTACTCTTGCCGCCGCCTGAAGGGCCGATGACAACGACCACTTCCTCTTCCTTGATATTGATGTCGATGCCCTTTAGGACCTCGTTCTTGCCATAGCTTTTCCGAAGGCCGGTAATCTTGATGAGATCATTTTTCATTTTTCTTATACCGCCTTTCCAGAAGCCCTACGAGACGAGCCACAGCAAATGTCATAATGAGGTAGATAAACGCGACGGACAGCCAGATTTCAAAAGAGGCATAGGTCCTGGCAATAATGAGCTGGCCGCGGCGGGTCAGTTCCTCAAAACCAATGACGGAGACCAAGGACGAATCCTTCAGCATGGCGATGAATTCATTGCCAAGGGGCGGAATGATCCGCTTAAAGGCCTGGGGCAGGATGACAAACCGCATGGTCTGCCACCAGTTCATGCCCAAACTGCGGCCCGCTTCCATCTGCCCTCTGTCAATGGATTCAATGCCTCCGCGGAAAATTTCCGCAACATACGCCCCACTGTTGATGGAGCACGCAAAGACCGCAGCAAAAAAGGCATCCACCTGATGATGGATGAGTGCCGGCAAGGCAAAGTAAACAAGGAAGATCTGCACAAGAAGCGGCGTCCCGCGTAGGAAATCGACATATACATTGCCCAAGATCCGCAGGAGGCGGATACCCGTCATGCGGATGAGGGAAATGACAATTCCGATGGCCATGCCAAAACCAACGCTCAGTGCTGTAATTTCAATGGTTACGCCCGCCCCTGCCAAAAGCAGGGGAAAGGACGACGTAATAATTTCTAGATCCATACCCACCAATCCTTACTCTGCCATTATTTTTCTTTTGGCGCTTCGCCGAACCATTTCTTGTAAATCTTATCGTATTCGCCGTTTTTCTTTAGTTCGCCCAGGGCTTTATTGATTTCGCCAGCCAGTTTGCTGTCCTTCTTGACGGCAAATCCATACGGTTCAGCATCCATCGTTTCACCGACAATCTTATCCTGGCCCTTGCCTTCCTTCGTCAGGAAGTAAGCCCCAACAGGACGGTCAATGATGACCGCATCGGCATTCTTATTGTTGAGTTCAAGGAAGACTTCCGCATTCGTGTTGAAGGTCTTGACCTTGGCGCCCGGTACGGAAGCGGCCTTATCGGCCCCCGTCGTCCCAATCTGGACGGAAATCGTTTTGCCTTCAAGGTCCTTCAGGCTCTTGATGTTGTTTTCATCATTTCTGACAATGATAGCAAGACCGGACGTATAATACGGATCGGAGAAAGTCACGGCTTTTTTACGTTCTTCCGTAATGCTCATGCCAGAAGCTACAACATCGATATTGCCCGAATTGATGGCTGGAATCAGGGCATCAAAGCCCATATTCTTAATTTCCACGTCACGGCCCATTTGCTTGCCAATGGCGCGGATCAGATCCATATCAAAGCCCGTGAAATCCTTGGAATCCTTTTCCTGGAATTCAAAAGGGGCAAAGGTCGGTTCCGTGCCTGCACGAAGGACCTTGGATTCCTTAGCTGCATCCTTACCGCCGCAGCCAGCAGCAAACATCGTCAAAGCGGCTAACATTCCAACAAGTACGGTACGTTTTTTCATGGCTGTTCCTCCAGATAGACTTGATATTTTTAAGAAGCATATGACATTATACATCTGAATGAATTTTTATACAATGGGAGATTTTAAAAAAAGCAGCCTAAGCTAACAGCAAGGCGTAGGCTGCGGCGTCTATGACCGGGGGATAAGAGTCAAGGAAAAAAACGAAAGGGAAAAGATGACGAAGCGTTTCGAAATCACCTTGGTGAGGCGAATCGGTTTTCGCCGCCCTAAAGCAAAAAAACTGCGGCAACGGTTTGCTCATTCTGCATCAAGCCTTAATAAGAAGAGCGCACCGCTCTGAACGATTGACAGGTGTTCAGATCGGTGTTCTTTACGTTTTTCATTGATTGCCTTCCATAAGTTTTCAGCCTGACAGCCTCCTATACACATAGAACGCCCCTGCCGATTATTCGGCAGGGGCGTTCTCACTTATTTCATTTCACCAAACCATTTGGTATAGATTTTCTTGTATTCACCGGAGTCTTTCAGTTCCTTCAGGGCTTTATTCATGCCGTCCACAAGGTCTTTCTTGTCCTTCGGAGCTGCAATGCCGTAAAAGTCGCCTTTTTTCGGCGTGCCAACGGCTTTGGCATAGCTGGACCCTTTCTGTTTCAGGAAGTACTGAAGCACGGGCAGATCACTGATGACAGCATCAACGTTGCCATTTTTGAGTTCGATGCAGGCAAGATCCGACGTATCAAAATTCGTAACTTTGGCGCCTTCAATCTTTTCAGCTTCCTGGGCGCCCGTTGTGCCTAGCTGGACACCGATGCGTTTGCCTTTCAGATCATCAAAGGACTTGATTTCATTGTTGTCTTTCTTGACGATGACCATCAGTCCCGATTCATAATAGGGATCTGTAAAAAGGACCTGTTTTTTCCGTGCGTCCGTAATAGACATACCGGAAATGATTACATCAATATTGCCGGCATTCATGGCAGGAATCAAGGCATCAAAGCCCATGCCCTTGATGGTCACTTTTTCATAGCCCATCTTCTTACCAATGGCTTCTATGAGTTCCATATCAAACCCTGTCGGTTTATCCGCTTCTTCGCTGGGGAACTCAAAGGGGGCAAAAGAAGGGGCCGTCCCGACGACAAGTTCCTTCTTTTGGGGCGCGGCTGCCTTTTTGTCATCTTTGGCCGCATTGCCGCCGCAGCCAGCCACACCCAAAATAAGCGCTGCGAGGAGGCACATCATCTTCAGACTTTTTTTCATGGTTTTCATCCTTTCTTTCCCATCTTATTTTGTTTCTGCGCCAAACCATTTGTCATGGATCTTTTGATACTCGCCGGAATCCTTCAGTTCCTTGAGGGCTTTATTGAGTCCATCAATGAGCTCCTTTTTCCCCTTAGGTGCCGCGATTCCGTAAAAATCACCCTTTTTCGGGGTTCCAACGGTCTTTGCGTAGGAAGCGCCGCCCTTTTTAAGGAAATACTCCAGTACCGGCAGGTCACTGATAACGGCGTCCACATTGCCGTTTTTAAGTTCCAGGCAAGCAAGGTCCGACGTGTCAAAATTCGTGACCTTGGCACCTTCAATCTTTTCGGCTTCCTGGGCGCCCGTAGTGCCTAGCTGGACACCAATGCGTTTACCTTTCAGATCAGCAAGGGAATGGATAACCGTATTATCCTTACGAACAATGGTCATGAGACCGGATTCATAGTAGGGATCGGTGAAGAGAAACTGTTTTTTTCGCTCTTCCGTAATGGACATACCTGCCATGGCTACATCAATCTGGCCGGCATTCATGGCCGGGAAGAGGGCATCAAAGCCCATGCCCTTAATGGTCACTTTTTCATAGCCCATCTTCTTTGCCATGGCCTTGATAAGATCCATGTCAAAGCCCGTGATTTCCCCATCCTTCCCATCAGGGAATTCAAAAGGAGCAAAGGAAGGCTCCGTGCCTACAATGAGTTCCTTCTTTTGTTGTGCCGCATCCTTACTGCCGGAATTTCCACACCCAGAAAGGCTGGTTACAACCACTGCAGCAAGAATGCCTGTTAAGGCCAATTTTTTCACCCAACTTTTCATCCGTCTCAACCCCTCATCTTATTTATAAATATACAATTCAGCTGACCTGGTCTTCGCCCCCACACTCGCCTGCTGGAAGGTTCGCTCCTAAGCGTTCTGGCTCCCCACTACTGCTCCTCTCGCATTTTGCGGCAGGTCTTACTTCTAAGCTGCACCGTGCTCACAGCGGATTCCGCTGCTTACGTGGATCGTTTTGCCTGCAACTGGCATCGACTTTCAACCACAGACCTGAATTGTATATTTATTTATTATAATGAGGAAGTTAAGGAAACGCAAGTATTTTTATTCATTTTTCACGAATTTTTTTCAGAGTGTTTTCAATGTCAAATTTTTATAGTATACTATAAGCCCCGAGAGGATTTTGGCAGAAAAAAAAGGTGGGGCATTTTTCCCCTATTTTTCTATTTTATATGTAAAGGTCGTTTTACTATGCTGACGATACCCCAATTTTTGGAGTTTCCAACAACTGAAGACACCAGCGCTCTCGTATCCTTCTTTTTGAAGCTTCTGGAGCATAAAAACAAAGGACTCTTCCTCCACAGCCAGCAGGTTGCCAACTACGCTGTCTGCACCGCAATCAAGATGGGGCTTCCCCTGTCGGAAGTGGCTGCTATCAAAACCGCAGCACTCCTTCACGACATCGGCATGGTTTCCGTACCGAACACCATTCTTGCCAAATATCCCTATTTCAACGTCAAAGAACGGGCTGCGTACCGGCGTCACTGCCTGGCCGGCGCCAGTATGATGGAAAATATCCCGGGCTTTGGTCACATCATGAAGATGGTCCTCCATCATCATGAACATTGGGATGGCAGCGGTTATCCCAAACGCCTCAAAGGGGTGAACATTCCCTTGGGGGCCCGCATCATTGCCGTCTGTGACTATTATGATCGGCGCTGCAAGCCCTGCACCCATAACTGGCAGTGGCAGAGCGCTGTCACGCCAACAAGGATTCGTGACCTTTCCGGGATCTATTTTGATCCCGATGTCGTCAAAGCCTTCTTTGACGCGGTTGCGCAAAACGATCTGATTCTGGAACAAGGCTCGGCCCACGCTTAATGGAAAGTAAAAAGGAAATCGGCGATGGACTTACCGCCTTACCAAAGCGAAAGATTCGAAAGCAAAAGACCTAAAAAAAGATAACGAGAGCACTGCTCCGAACAATTGACACGCGTTCGGAGAGGTGCTCCCTTTTTATTGTTTACCATTTTTCGTTTGACAGTCTCCCGGTCTTTTATCCTGCCATCGCAGATGACATCAGCCAAGGACGGCCATCTTATCGTTGCGCCTTCCACTTTACCCCTTACTGCTTGACCGCTAGAGCCGCAGACTCGCAGCCACCCTTTTCCGTCTTAACCAGCCGCCTCTGGCGTCCTTTACTTCACAATCTTTTTATCACTTCCATGGCCAGCTTTGACCGTTCACGCTCGCTTTCCAGCATGATGATCTGGAAGCAAAGAGGGGCTTTCCTTCATTTTTCCCGAGGCATAGCTCAGGCCATTGACGCGCTCATCAAGGAAGGGCCGGTCAATCTGATGGGGACCACCCATAAGGATTATTTTTGTTCCCCTGCCGGCACAGGTAATGATGCCTTTAGCCTGCCTGGTGTCATATTCTGTGCTAGTCGATAATGAGGCAGGTCTTTTCAAGGGTCCTGCTGCAGGTAAACCACTGGAAAAGCAGTTATATGTGGAGATTTGTCACCACAAGGGCGACACCGGAAAGAAGCAGGAAGAAAATGATGACGCGTCGGACGAGCGTCCCGCCTAGACGGGATGAAAGCATGGTGCCGCCCAAAAGCCCGGCCAGCATGAAAGGAACCAAGGTAAGGGAGATATTGAAAGTTTCTGCCGTCAGGATTCCCGTCCGAATGTAGATGGCAAATCGAAAAAGATTCGTCATAATAAAAAGGAGCGACAGATTGCCCCGAAAAGCTTCGAGGGAATTGGTCACACGGGCCATATAGATGCTGATAAGGGCACCGATGCCCAATAGGCCGCTGATAAAACCTGCAAGGATAGCGATGAGCGCATGACTAAGAGCGCTCCCTGCCCCGCCTGCGGATTTTTTCTTAAGAAGCATTTGAAGAGCAAGGCCCATGGTAAGAAAGCCTAGGATAATCTTGATGAGAGCCGGATCACCCGCCTTGAGAAAGAATGTGCCAGGGATGATGCCAAGAATCATGAAAAAAGCCCCGGAGCCCCAGATTTTCACGGAAAGAGCCTTGTGATCATGAAAGACGAGGAGCAGGTTCGATATGAGACTAAGAGGCAGGTCAATGGGCGTAATGTAGATGTTATCCTGCCAGAAACTTAGAATGGAACTAAAGACCAGAGTGTTGGCAAATCCGCAGAGGCCTTTGACGAAGTAGGCCAAAAAGGCCGAAAAGGCATATAGCATGGATGTCACTTCTTTCAAAAAGGTTGAAGCCGTAGGCTAAGGCAAGAAAAGCCATCAAGCTATCACGAGCCTTCAGCTTTTTCTATTTCACACCTATGGTGCTGGCGGTCAAGCGGGAAAGACGGAAAGTGCTTTGATGCTAAAAGACCGTAACGCCGGACCCAAACCGCCCCCTGACGGGGGAACGGGTCCGAAATAATTCGCCCTCAACCATGTTTCTCGGACTTTTGTTGACGCTCTCTTCTCATTATTCGGAGAAAAATCGCGCCGAACACATAAACCGCACATGCCTCATCCTCAGCCTCTTATACACCTTCACATCTTCATCCACGGGATGCATGCCGTTGCGGCGGGCAACGTTCTTGGAGGCTTCGTTGGTATCGCGGATGAGGGACGACACTTCGTCCGCTCCAAGATTATTAAAGGCATAATCCATAAAGGCCCGAGCTGCTTCCGTGGCATACCCATGATGCCAATAGAGCCGCTCAAAGAGGTAGCCCACTTCAAGGACCTCCCCACCCCGCCAAGGCTGGTAGGTGAGGCCGCACTGACCGATAAAAGCGCCCGTTTCTTTAAGGATGACGGCATAAAGGCCAAAGCCCCATTTTTCGTACCGTGCCAACTGGCGCGTAAGCCAGGCCGTTACTTCTTCGTCCGTAAAGGCGCCTTCATAGGCGTACATGGCTTTTTCGTCCTGTAAGGTCCGTTTGAGATTTATTTCGTCCTTTTCTGTTAAGGGTCTCAAGATGAGCCTTTTTGTTTCCAGTGTAAACAAAATGCACCTCATTTTTCTCATGAATTGACAGAGATTCCCTCTGTAAGCTATGATTTAGGGCAGCGACATTGTTGATAAATTCCCTTTAAGAAAGGATGGATCCATATGGCAAACTTTTGTCCTCAGTGCGGCGCTCCCCTGACGCCGACAAGTAAATTCTGCCCCCAGTGCGGCGCAAAGATTGCTGCCGCCGTGCTCCAAGAAGCAGCGCTGAACGCGGACGCCCGTCAGGAAGCAGCCACAGCACATACGGCAGAGGAACAAGCACCTGTACAGCAGCCGGTTACGGAAACATCAAAAGAGGAATCCGTTTCTCCTCATTTTACCACACCGCAGTCCCCCCAGAAGCCCAAAAATGCGGAAGATTATCTGCAAATGCTGCGCGCCGACCTCACCATTGAAGGCCGCCTCAACCGCAAGCGCTATTGGGTCCGTACGGGGCTGTGCATTGTGCTCAACATCATGGCGGCCATCTTCATGGAGATTCCCGCAGAGCTTCCCATCTTTTTTGGAGCCATCCTGACCATCGCTGTTTCGATCTACCAAATCATGTTCACTGTGCGCCGTGCCCATGATCTCGGAAGATCCGGCTGGTATCTCCTTTGGAGCATCGTTCCCCTCGTCAACATTTATATTGCAATCCGTATCTCCTTCATTGAAGGCGAAAAAGGGCCAAATCGGTTCGGGCCGGATCCGCTCACCACGCCGGGGGCGTGGTGAGAATAACAACGCAAGCGTGAGCTTGCGTTATTTTTGGTTTGGGAAAGACTGTCTCTCTAATTTTTTACTCGAGGCAAAAAATTGCTCCGATTCATCATGGTTGTAAGTTTTGCGTTGTGAGTTTTGAGTAAAAACCCCTAAAAAGCCCCAACTCCGGCGCCAAACCGTGTCCCTGCGTGACTCGGCGCCGAACAAGTTTTTCGATAATACAGTCCTGCAACCGAATCGCTTCAACGATGTCTTGCGATTAGCAGTTTTGGCCCATCGAAAAAATGCTCCTTGCTCCCGCTCGTTTGGAGACGTCGGGCCCCTTACTTTTTACTCGGAGCAAAAATCGCTCCGAGTCGATGCAGTTACGTGCCTTCCTTGTTTGAGAAAAGATTCTTTTGAAAATAAGGAAGGCATGACGATTCGTAAGAAGTGGTGTACCACAATTTCATTCCTAAGACGCCCGAAAAAATACCGTCGTCGGGCGGGCCGCTCCTAGGAATTTTTTCGGATGACAGAAGAAACCTTTCTCGCCTACGGTCCCTATCGACCCATCCGCGTTGTCAAATGCGGCGAGCCTCCTAGCAGAAACCCACTTCTAGTACGGCGTCGTCGGCCCGCTTCGCGTTTTTCCTAGCATCTGGGCTAATCTGGAGCCATATTCGAAAAAGGCAAATGGGAAAAAGACCGGAAGGGAAAACGTAACGTTGCTTCCTAAATCGTCCTAGCTGGCGGCGGATTGCCGCTATGCGGCAAATGTGTTGTAGAGGCCACGTTTCTTATCGATGAAAAACATTTCAAAGGCGTTTTTAAGGCAAAAGACCAAACGGCGACGGTTCGATGCATCCTGCATCGAGCCTAAAGAAACTGTGCGTAATGAGAACACCGCTCCGAACAATTGACACGCGTTCGGAGCGGTGCTCTTTTTTTATTGCTTTCTCTTTTTCGTGTGGCAGTCCTTCTGTTTTTTGCACCACAGCATCAAAGCGTCATAACACCACAGCAAACAAGAAACAGAGCCACCCTACGGCTGGCTCTGTTTTTTGTTTTTCTTTCATTTCATTTTCTGCTGCAATTCTGCAACAATCTTCATGAATTCCTGGATCTTTTGGTCCAGGAGGGTGTCGTTGCATTTCAGTTCTTCGTTTTCGGCAATGAGCTGGGCTTTGCTGACGCCTTCGTACTGACTGGTGCAGCCGAGTTTGACGGAGACGCCGAAGTTCCACATGTTTTCGCCGCCCGTCGATCCGCCGAGGCTCAGTAAGGTGCGGTTATCAGGCCGATAGAAGGCACCGATGGCAAGGGCCGTGTTGCCGCGGCAGCTGCCGGTACCAACGGCAAGGTCAAGTTTGTTGCCCCGATCAAAGTCAAGGGGATAGAAGGCTGCAAGGGCTGCGGCATGAGCGCCGACTTTATCGACGCGGTCATCAAGGCGTTCGACGCGGCTGCTGACGTCACGAACTTCTTTGGTCGCTTCATAGAGCTGACTGCCGTTGATGGCCTCTTTCGAAGTCGGGCTCACTTCCCCATCGGTGACGTTCGTGATCTTGTTGTGATTCATATCGATGCCGGGGTTGGAAATGGTCGGTCCGCCGTTCTTGATGCTGACTTTGCTGACGCTGATGTTGCCTTTGAGGGCGACGTTGACATTGCTGTCGGGCCGTTGCAATATTTTCGCTTCTTATAATGCCAAGCTTGCCGTCTTTTTCAAGTTTCGTTTCGCCTTTGTCGTCAGCTGTGAGTTTCGTTTCAATGGCAGCGGGTATGCCGGCATCGACGGCCTTTCCCGTATCGTTGATATCCGTGCCAGTGCTGCCCGCATCGGCATTCCCCGTATCGGTATTACCCGTTTCAGTGCCGCCTGCATCCGGTACTGCCGTATTGTCGTTCTTCTCTTCGTAGGTGACTTTGTCGGAACCGGAATCCTTATAGTTCGTGCTGATGGTCCAGTTGCCGCTGCCATCGTTTTCGAGTTTGATGCCATCACCTGCTTTGAGGCTGATGGACGTACCAGCCATTTCCGTAGCGGCTGTGAGCTGGGCCACGTTGACGGCGTCCGTATCGGCAGAACCGGCGGCGACATAGGTAATGCGGCGCGTGTTGATCTTTCCGTTGGCATCGGGGCCACCGACGAAGACGGCGGCTAAGGTCGGTTTCCAGACGTAGCTCGTGTCTGTGGCTGTGACGCGCAGAAGAGGATGATTTACTTTGGTATTGTCGCCGTCGACAGCATTTTTCACCGTATTCTTGCTGCCCAGGACATAGATGTGCTAGCCATTTGTGACCGTATTATAGAACCCGTCGACGAAGTTCATCTGTGTGGCGCTGTCATTGAGTTCATTCGTGTTCCCCGCGAGAATGTTGCCAACGCCCATGACCTACGACAGATAGCCTTTATCGACTGTATTGGCCCCACCCATGACCATAACCTGGCCGCCGCTTTCGAGAATGGCTTTTGCAGGAGCTGGGACAATTCATCCCATTTTCCTGCTTGGGCAAGGACAGGCGCTTGTCTTAGAATTTCATCGCTGCCCTTGACATCGCGATAGGAATTGGTGACCCTGTTCGCGGCACCGTAGATCAGGGCTAAATTGGCGTTTTCTGTATAGTTGACCTGCCCCACAATGGAACTTCCGCGCCATCAAAGGGATTGCCCCTTAACTTGACGCCGTTGAGGCTTCCCATGATGACAACGGTGGGCGCCTTTTCTGCATTGCCATCTCCCGTAATTTGGACAGGCTGCCCATCTGGGCTAAGCAAGAAGCAAGGTCCGGCAATGGGATGTGTCAGATCCGACGTAACCAGCATCGTTGGCGTTGCTACATAGGCCGGCAAGGCCGCCCCGCCAAGGATCATACCCAGCACGGCCGCCGTCAGGATGCGTACCAACTTTTGAGCCGCCACTTTGCCCCGCCCTTTGGCAAGTTCGAAAACAACGACATAGCCATTTTGAACGAGACTCCAGATGATTTTGCAGATTCGGTTCATACCTTGTCCTCCTCTTTTGAACCTCTTCAAGGTAAAGAAAAGGCCAATCACCCCGATGATACGAAGCGTTCCCCTGGCCTTTCCCATTTTCCCCCGGATCCATTCCGGATATATTTTATATTTTCATCACATCATGTTATTATCAGAAAATAAACGCTTCTTTCTCTTAACAACTTGTTTTATTCTTATAAAGTCAAGGTCATCTATTTTTTTAGTTTTTACTCATTAATTTATCCTAGATGGCGATTTTTACTTTATTTAATACTTTATGCAATAATTTCTCAATATTCTATACTGGCTAATATTTTCTTATTTTCCTACTTATCCAGCCGATGAATCAGCAAAAATTATGGGAACTCTTACTTCACACTTTTTCCATATTCCTATGATAAAATAAGGCTATCTTGTATCATGTCAAAGAAAGGACGGTTTCCATGACGCTCTCCCTTCTCCTTACGGGATCGGTAATTCTCTTATCCCTCCTCATCAGCAAGGCCCTGCGCCATACGCCGCTGCCATCCCTGCTTCTATTCATTGCCTTGGGCATGCTCTTTGGCGAAAACGGGCTCTTCCACATTCCCTTCGATGATTACCAAGCCGTTGACATCATCTGCAGCAGTGCCCTTGTCATCATCATGTTCTATGGAGGCTTTGGGACAAGCCTCAAAGCGGCACGCCCCGTTCTCAGGGCGTCGGTCCTTTTATCGACGGTCGGCGTTGTCCTTTCTGCCTTGGGGCTTGCCGCACTCGCCCATTTCATCCTAGACCTGGGGGTTGCGGAAAGTTTCCTTATTGGGGCCGTCATTTCCTCTACAGACGCCGCATCGGTCTTTTCCATCCTTCGCGGCAGCCGTCTTTCCCTCAAATACCACACAGACTCCCTTTTGGAAATTGAGTCAGGATCGAACGATCCCATGGCCTTCATGCTGACCGCGGCTGCCATTGCTCTCATGACGGGGTCGGATCTTTCCCTGCCCCTTCTCATGGGAAAACAGATGATTATCGGCGCCGCCGCAGGCCTTTGCTTCGGCTTTGGCGTAGCTCGCCTTCTTTCGCGCAATGCCTTGGATGGCAGCGAGGCCCGAACCCTATTTCTCCTTTCCGTCATGCTTTTATCCTACGCCGTTCCTACCATACTTGGCGGCAATGGCTATCTGGGGACCTATCTTTGCGGGATTCATCTAGGAAACGCGCCCATGCCACAAAAGCGGAATCTGGTGCACTTTTTTGATGTCTTGACCCAAGTTGCCCAGGTCATGATTTTCTTTTTGCTGGGCCTTGTCGTAACGCCCGTGACGCTTCCCAGCGTCTTTGTGCCCGCCCTAGTGCTGACTGTATGTCTCACCTTCATTGTGCGGCCCGCTGTTGTGACGCTTCTCCTGCGGCCCTTTGGAGCTCCACTTTCCCAAATACTTCTTACGAGCTGGGCAGGCCTGCGCGGCGCCGCGTCCATTGTATTTGCCATATCAGCCATTTTGGCCGGTGCGGAAACGACACTGAACCTCTTTAACCTCATTTTCTGCATGGTTCTCCTTTCCATCACCTTTCAAGGAACGCTGCTTCCCTGGGCGGCGAAAAAGTTTGCCATGATTGATCCAGCGGCGGACGTAGAAAAGACCTTTACCGATTACGAAGAAGACACGGATATCACCTTTGGTCACGTCCATGTCGACGAGCGCAGCGGTTGGAACGGGCGCACCTTGGCAGAGCTCAATGTCCCCGGTGACCTCATCGTCGCCATGATTGTCCGTGACGGAAAGGGCATCATCCCCACGGGGGCAGTCAGACTCGCTGCCGGCGACACGCTGATTTTGGGAACCCACGGCTTTACAAGCCGCGAATGGGCCCTTGAAGAAGAACGGGTTCCCGCCGGATCGCGCCTCATTGGCATACCCCTGGAGTCGCTTCCCCTTTCAAGCCGCCAGCGCATCCTGCTGATTCGGCGGGGTCTCAAGACCCTCATTCCGACAGGATCAAGTGTCATCAAAGAAGGGGACCATCTGGTTCACCTAAAAGACGCGGAACACTTCAAAAAAGGATGAAAGAAGGGGAAGTGCCGTGATATACTGGTAAAGAGTATCCAAAAAGGAGATGGTTCCCGTGATTCGATCCATGCGCCGCTTCAAACAGGCTCTCCCCCTTGATGCCTGTAAGGAAGTCCTCAAAAACGGCAGACGAGGCGTCCTTTCTGTCATCGGTGATGACGGCTATCCCTATGGCGTTCCCATCAACTACGTCTATGATGAAAAAGAAAATGCCCTCTATTTCCATGGTGCCAAAGAAGGTCATAAGATTGACGCCATAAAAAAGAGCGGCAAAGTATGCTTTACTGTTTTTGACGAAGACTATAAAGAAGATGGCGACTGGGCGTACTACGTCAAGAGCGTCATCGTCTTTGGCCGCGCAAAGGTTGTCGAGGACGAAAAAGAAACCCTGCGCATGACTCGCCTCATTGGCCTCAAGTACTACCCTACCGTCAAAGAAGTGGACGCCATCTTGGAACGCACCCGCGGCCGCGTGCAGGGCGTGCGGGTTGACGTAGAAAAGATGACGGGAAAGCTGGTACATGAGAAGTAATTTTTAGCCAGCGCAAAATTTACGCTGGCTAAAAGAATGGAAAGGCTGTCTCGCGCCTTCGGTGCATGTCATCAAGCGAGAAAGACGAAAACGCTTTGATGCTAAACCGTGAGGGAAAAACTGTGAGACCGGGCGCCAAACCGGTCTCCTCATCCACCACCTACTCCTACAAACAAGTTTGCTAGTTACACCCCTACTAAGAAAGTCTATTCGAAACTTCGTCGTACACGAACACGTATCCGCTGCTTTTAGCATCTGCCTGATACTACGTTAGGCGGATGTAAGAGATAAAAGAGCTCTGTGTTCCGCAGTCTTACATTGGAGCGTTCCCTGGATAAGTCCTCTGCACGATTTCTCGCTTCGCCGTTTTAGTACATTTTACGGCTTGCAAATCAATCGGCGATAGACTTACCGCCTTGGCAATATGGGACGGCTTTCGCCGTTTCCAAGTCAGAATATTGTAAGGTAAAAAACCAAGAGCCCAAAACCGAACGTAGACAGAGGTTCGGTTTTGGGCTCTTGGTTTTTATTTGGATTTTGTAAGAGGCGGGTTCTTTGAAATGGAAAGATCACGACAGCATCTGGTAGACCTGCGTTCACATTTTTCCTCTGAGTTCAACTCGTAGAGTCGATCCGCCTTTGCCAAGGCGGGGAACCGAAAGGGTATGCTTGCCTCATAAAATGAGGCAAGCATACCCTTTTGGGGGGTAGATGAAGATGCGCAGCAACGTTTCCTTGCAAACGTGAGGACCGCCCGAATCCCAAGCCCGCTTTGCAGCGCCAGCGGGAGGACGATGGAATACGTCTCCGGGCGAATCATTTGTCCCCTTCCCCCGTTAGGGGGGCGGTTTGGGTCCGCGCCTTCCGGTCTTTATGCTGACCTTTTCATCACCGCACTCTATTCATTTTTTTAAGACCGTTATATTTTACTCATAACTCACAGCCATCGAATGAGGTCAGCCCAAATTGGCTGATCTCATTCATCCATCATCTCCCTGCACCATCCCCGATAAGTCTCGCCAAAAAGGCTGCCTTTTTCCCAAATGAAGGTGAAGTCATGGGTGACGGAAAAGTCCACAAGGTCGATGCGCATGAGCCGACCTTCACGGATAGGGCCTTCAGCGGCCGATTCGTACAAAAAAGACACACCCATATCTTCTTCGAGAAGCTGCAATATGGCGTGCATGCCGCCAATTTCAATGCGCCGCGAAAAGTCGCTGATTTGCCGCCCCATGAGGGCGAGTTGGTTTTCCAAAAGACGTCTGGTGCCGCTTCCCGGTTCGCGGAGGATGAGACGCTCTGTGAGAAGGTCCTCCAGCTTTTCCGGAACTTTTGGGAACTCATGCCGTGCGCTTGTAACGGGCACAAAGGCCACCGTATCGTAGCGCAGGGCTTCAAATTCCTCGGAATCGAAATAACCTTCCACAAGGGCAAACTGGATATCCCCTTCTTCAAGGCCGCGGATGAGCTCTTCCGTATTGGCAATCTTCATGGTCATGGCCGCGTCAGGATGGCGGCGGATGAAACGGGAAAGGGGCGGCGCTACGACATATTCGCCGATGGTCTTGGTCACGCCAAAATGGATGGGCTGCGACGTCGCGCGAGCATGGTGCAGGCGTTGACGGAGCTCCCGATCATCATTTCGCATGGCTAGGCCTGCCTTATATAAGAGGGCCCCTTCAGGCGTCAACATAAGCTTCCTTTCCTTATAGTGGAAAAGAGGTATGTCATAGGCCGCTTCCAAATAGCGGATATGCTGCGACACAGCAGGCTGCGTAATATGAAGCTTTGCCGCGGCCTTAGTGAAGTTCATGGTCTCGCAGACCGTAAGAAAAGTTTCCATTCGGTGGTCTAACATGAGTCCTCCATAAAGTTTTCTTATCGATTAATAATAAAAGATAATTTTATTTTATCATAAAATCTGTGTAGAATGATACCGAATTCAATCGGAGCGGCGCTTATTGCCGCAATATGAGGAGGCAATCATCATGAATCCATCGAAACTTCCAGGCATCGCACTCTGCCTTGTCATTGCCCTGCCGTCCTGGTTTTTGGGGAAAACCTTTCCCATCATTGGCGGGCCTATCATCTCCATCCTTCTCGGCATGGTCGCCGGCCAGTTCCTCAAGGACCGGACAAAGGTCAAAAGCGGGATTTCCTTTACATCCAAATACATCCTGCAGACGGCTGTGGTCTTTTTGGGTTTTGGCCTGAATCTCTCTGTCATCCTCGCAACAGGCTGGCAGAGCCTTCCTATCATCATCTGCACCATTGCAACGTCGCTTATCATCGCTTACGGACTGCAAAAGGCCATGAACATTGACGTCAACAAGGCCACCCTTATCGGCGTCGGTTCATCCATCTGCGGCGGGTCCGCCATTGCAGCGACAGCGCCAGTCATCGAGGCAACGGATGATGAAGTGGCCCAAGCCATTTCGACGATTTTCTTCTTTAACGTCCTTGCCGCGATTTTGTTTCCTCTCCTTGGAACGGCGCTCCATATGGATACCTTGAGCGGCGAAGCTTTCGGCATCTTTGCCGGTACGGCGGTCAACGACACGTCGTCTGTAACGGCAACGGCCGCAACCTGGGACAGCATGTGGAACCTAGGAACCCAGACCCTTGATAAGGCCGTCACGGTGAAACTCACCCGGACCCTTGCCATCATCCCCATTACGCTCTTTTTGGCCTGGAACCGTTCCCGTTGTGGGGCGGGCGAAGGCCGCACCGTAAGCGCCAAAAGCGTATTTCCTATGTTCATCCTTTACTTTGTCCTTGCTTCTGTCGTCACGACCGTAAGCATTCATTTGGGCATTTCGGGAGCTGTCTTTGGACCTATGAAGACCCTTAGCAAGTTTCTCATCGTTCTTGCCATGGCTGCCATTGGGCTCAACACAAACCTTGTGGACCTCGTCAAGAAAGGCGGTAAGCCGATTTTCCTCGGTGCCTGCTGCTGGATTGGCATCACCCTTGTCAGTCTCCTCCTGCAGCATGTTATGGGACTCCTGTGAACTTGAGGGGCCCTATTTCTTTCTCTAGTCGGAATGATTGGGAAAAGGTTCTTAAGGAAGCCCGTTCCAACCTTTTTTCAAAGCATAGGCCAAGGGCACTCCATAGATAGTCCCCTCCCTTCACAAGGCATGCCATCCCGTTACGGTTTCTTGACACGGACCCTTTCCCATCGGGCAAAAAAACTGTCAAAACATGCACCCCACCGTTTACGGGGCCAAGGGCCCTGAAACGGTGGGGTTTTTTCGTGGAAGGTCCTTATGACGAAAACAGGGCGAACTCCTTATACAAAGATCACTCGTGAAGAGGAAGGCCCTTTGTCAACCGGTCCACTTTATTTTTTTTGCCACGCAGGCCAATACCAACAAGATTGAGCTCCTGTGCCTGATACCCCGCAACCGAAGCCCGGTTAGCTTCATCGTCAAAGGTCTCAAATAACTCTTCTGTATAAATGGATACGGCAAGGCCCTCTGAAAACAGACCTTTTTGAAGCAGTTCCTGCAGCTGCTCTTTTGACGCGCCATGAATCATGATGGGCTGCTGGGACATGGGCAAGTACTGATGACCCTCAGCATCGACGTAGGGCTTACCGATGATTTCCTGCGTCCCGGCAATCCCGCTCATGAGAAAAGCGGTTACATTGAGTGCTTGCCAAGGTTTAAGGCCCTCCCACAAAACAATCTTGATTTTAGTGTCAAATTTCATGCAGGTTTCCCCCTCTTGTCACGTGATGTTTCATAGGGTATTATAAAAAATCATGATAATTCAATCAAACTGAATTTATAAAATATAAAATTTAATATTTTTGAATTAAGAGGTTTTTATGGATATCAAACAGCTACACACTTTTGAAACCATCATCCAGACAGGCAGCTTTCAAAAGGCAGCACAAGTCCTGTCCTACGCCCCATCCACGATTACCTTCCAAATGAAACAACTGGAAAAAGAGCTGGGCGTTTCCCTTTTTGAGCGCCGCGGCCACGAACAGCGCCTGACGTCTGCTGGGATTTCCCTAAAGCCCTACGTAGATCAGGTCCTCCATTCTGCCGACCAGCTCGTCGCCCATGCCGGGAGCCAGCGCCTGGAAGGACAGTTGACCGTGCTCCTTCCCGAATCCCTTCTAACCTACCACTTACAGCCCGTACTGGAACGCTTTCGAAAAAAAGCGCCCCAGGTTCGGCTCTCCCTCCATGTCAAAAACTGCTTTGCCATTTATGACAGCATGAGGCATGGGGAAGCTGATCTTGCCCTTCATTACGATGTCGCCGCCTATCCCTCACCCTTTGAGACAACGCCCCTTATCACTTATCCTCTGGTCCTTGTTGCTTCCCCGCTTCTTTCCCCGCAAGACAGTGATTTTATGACGAAGGGACAAACAAAAGAGCAATGTTTGCTGATCAATGACAAACAGGCCCTCTACTTAACCTATTTTCGGGAATACCTACGCGAAAAAGGCATTGCGCTCTCCCAAGAAATGGATGTATGGAGTCTGGAAGCCATCAAGCAATGTATTTTAAGCAACCTCGGGGTCGCCTTTCTCCCCGAATTTGTGGTTCATGAGGAACTGCAAAAAGGCCTTATGAAAAAAATTTCCCTTGAACTCGATCATCCCTCTATGACGGCCCTTTTGGTTCATCGTAAGACAGCAAATCCATTGGTCCATTGTTTTAAAGAACTTGTGACTGCCCACTTTAAGAAAACGGAATAGGCCCATATGGCGAGAAATCATACAGCATAAGACCGGGTCTTTGATCTTTCAAGACCTTGGGAAGCGGCTGGAGGATGCGGACCCAAACCGACCCTGACGGGAGAACGGGTCTGAAAAGATTTGCCCGGAAACATGTTCTTCGGCTTTCTGCGGGTGCGCCCTTCTTATCATCGGAGCAATCTTTGCTCCGACTTATTTAAATAGCGCCCGCGCTTCCCCCTCCGTCGTCGCCATACCGCCCCAGGAAAGGCCATAGAGCTTAGCAAAGCGCTGCATGGTGAATTTGCCTGCGTCGAGCATCCATTGTTCCGGCGCCGCACCCTGGAAGAGGAAGTACAGGGTCTTGCCACGCAGGCTGCCGCTTGCAGCGGGGCCGTAGAAGCGATCCAAGAGGGTGCGCACGCTGCCGCAGATGTTATGCCAATAAAGCGGCGAACCGATGACAATGGTATCGGCGGCTTTGATCTTTGCCATGACTTCATCAAATTGATCGCCGGCAAGGCGCTGGCCATAGACGTTGATGCGATAATCCGTCAGGTTCAGGGTTTCATAGTCACGGCTCCCCAGCAGGGCCGCTGCAAGGCGTGCCGTGTTGCCTTTTTTGTTAGGACTGCCGTTAATAAATAAAATGCTCATGGTGATTACTCCTTAAAGTCTGTTCTGTTGCTGGTTACTTCCCATGCCTTATATTCATCAAGGCGAGCTGTAAGCCGCGATTTGCCGTAAGCCTGGGCATCGCTTCCGAGGAGGAGGCGCAGGGGCATCTTCCCGCTGTGCACAAGGTCCACAAGGACGCGGCCCGCTTCATCAGGATCGCCCTGCTGCGTGCCATCAGTATGGTCGTTGCGGATGCGGCGCGTACCGGCCGTCTTTTCGTAGTCCCCCAGTTCCACGCTCGATTCCTTAAGGGACGTGCCGGCAAAATTCGTACGGAAGGCACCGGGTTCAATGATCATGACATGGATTCCCAAGTCCTTCGTTTCCCCGTAAAGGGCTTCCGAGATGGATTCCAAGGCGCTTTTTGTGGCGGCATAGTAGCCGGATCCCAAGGCTGCGCCCAAAGCGGCGATGGACGAAACGTTCGCAATGGTGCCGCGATGGTTCTTCCGCATGATGGGAAGGACGGCTTTTATGAGGGCAATGGGTCCGAAAAGATTCGTCTGGAAGAGCTGGTCCACTTCTTTTGGAACGCCTTCTTCCACGGCAGCGCGGTAGCCATAGCCGGCGTTATTGATGAGGACGTCGATGGTGCCAAAGCGTTCCAAGCCTTTTTCTACGGCATTTTTGATGTCTTCTTCCTTCGTAACGTCAAGGGACAGGGCAAGGGCTTGCTCTGGATAGGCATCCACCAAGTCTTTCAAGGTTTCGACGCGGCGCGCCGTCACAATCACCTGGTCCCCACTTTTAAGGACGGCTTTCGCAAAGCCCCGTCCAAGGCCGGAGGAACAGCCTGTAATAAGCCAAGTCTGCATAGTGGTATCGTCTCCTTTTCATGCAAAAGGCAGCAGAGCAACTGCTCTCACTGCCTTTTCATTTCATTCAATTATTCTTCAAAATCCGTCTTCGACGCAGCCGCTTCATAAGACGCAATGTCTTTTAGTTCCGCCTCATAGCGTGCTTTCATAGCCCGGCAGCAGGCAGCACCAATGAGGATACGCGGCGGCAGGTTCCCCTTTTCCACCATATCTAGGAGGAACTGGGCGGCCTTTTGCGGATTGCCTGTCTGGGTGTAGGTATTTTCCGCAAGGAACTTTGCGGCTTTATGGGCGCTGCTGTCCTTGTAGGCATCAAGCCTTGCAGAAGGATTCCTAAAGGAATGCTTGCTTCTGAAATCGGTCCGGAAAGAACCTGGGCAAACAGCAGACACAGCAATGCCAAATTCGCCAAGCTCTGCCCGCAAGACATCGGACAGACCGACGACGGCGAATTTTGCGGCGCAATACGCGCTGCTCCCGCTAAAGCCCATGAGCCCGCCTTGGCTTGAAACGTTCAGGATGACGCCCTTCCCCGCCTTTCTCATGAGGGGAATGACGCGGCGCGTAACGTTTACGACGCCAAAGTAATCCGTTTCAAAAAGGTTCCGCAGGTCTTCGTCCGTCGTTTCTTCAAAAGCCCCGCTGAAGCCAAAGCCTGCGTTATTGATGAGGACATCGATGCGGCCAAAACGATCCATCCCATCCTTGATGGCCTTTTCCACTTCGTCCGTCTTCGTCACGTCCATGACCACGGTGAGGACGGAAGGATGTTTGAAAATGTCATCATGGGGAACGCGGCGCACGGTGGCAATAACCTTATCGCCCCGTTTTACCGCTTCTTCCGTAAAGGCACGGCCAAACCCGCGGCTTGCTCCCGTAATGAACCATACTCGTTCCATGAGATTTCACTCCTTAAAGATTGCCTTTGTAGAAGGAAGCCAATTTGCCTTCGATTTCATTGACGTATTTCGGAACCCAATAGGTCTGGATGTGGGTAGCCCCTTTGACGAGGTAGAGTTCCTTGTTATTCGTGCCCGTCGCCTTCTTGAAGGCGTCCTGCGTCATGTAGAGCGTATCAGCCTTGTCACCGGCAATCATGAGGAGCGGCTGGTTGATCAAGTCCATATTGTCTGCCTCATCAAAGGTAAAGAGGTCGAGGTTGCTGCGGACCGTGTACTGGAAGGTAGAGTTAGGATGACGATGGGTCTTCCCATAATAGATGTAGCCTTCGCTGTAAAGGGTCGGCATCTTCTTCAGTTCTTCTTCAGGGATATCCTGGGTTTCCATGCCCGCGGTGCGTTTGATGGCCGCACCCTTTGCTTCGGCGGCGCGCTGCTGACTCGATTCAAGGAGCCGCTTTTGGATCGTGTCACGGCCGCTGTTCAAAAAGCCATTGCGGCGAACGATGCCGAAGTTGAACATGGAAAGCGTTGCTACCGCCTTGACGCGCTTATCCGTCTGGGTTGCCTTCAAGGTGTAGCCACCGCCGCCGCAGATACCAAGGGCACCGATGCGGCTGTCATCGACGCCAGGATAGGACGCAATCACGTCAACCATGCCGTGGATATCTTCCGTGCGGAAGGCAGGATTGTCGAGCATATGGGGCGTACCGCCGCTGGCACCTTGGAAGGAAGCATCGGCTGTAATGGTGATATAGCCTTCTTCCGCAAGTTTCTGGGCATAAAGGCCTGCCACCTGTTCCTTGACGCCGCCATTTGGATGAGCCACGACGATGGCCGGATATTTCTTTCCGCTCGTCTTGTCGTAACCTGCCGGCGTATAGATATTCGCAGCTATGGTGTTGCCATTGAGGGTATAGCGGACGGGGTGGATGTTGACCTTGCCGTTTTCATTCTTCGTAATCGCCCCTTGATAAACAAGGCCAAAAGGATTCTTGTTAGGGCTCTTGATATCCTTTAAGGGAATCTCCACAAGATTGGCTCCGCCATAAAAAGTAATGCCGTTATTTTTGATATCTTTTACGGAATCAGCGGCAGGGGCGGCATACCCCACGGCCCCAAGGGCCATGACACTGGAAAGGACGAGGGCTGCTGCAGCCATTTTCTTTACCTTCATAAATAATCGCTCCTTATCTTACCTGATACGATGGAAAAACACCGATGCGCATCCTATAAAAAGGATTGAAAAGCACCGATTGCCTTGATGGTTCCACTTTACTATTCGGTAGTTGCTACCTGTCAATAGTTTTTCTAAAAAATATCTGGAATTTTTTAGAATGGAATAATTAAGTATTTATCGGATGTTCTTGGAAGCCTACGAAATCCTTATATCGGTAGATTGTACCGGATAAAAAAACATCGTCTGTAATGCTAAAAACAGCAAGCAGCTTTCATGCAGTCTTCTCCGAAGCACAATCCCGTACCTACCGAGCAAAGGGAAAACCGTGCAGACGCGAACCCAAACCGTCCCCTGACGGGGGAGCGGGTTCGAAAAGATTTGCCCGGAAACATGTGCCTGCGACATTTCGTTCTCGCTCCAAAAGCGTCCTTCGAAACTTCGGGCAAATGGTCCTCACTACCGTTCGTAATGAAACGTCGCTGTGCGTCCTCATCCACCACCGAAACCGGAAAATGGTAATGATAAACGCTTATGGAAATTTCCACACAACATGAGTGCCAATAAATTATGTTAGCGGCCCCGTCGTACACGAAAACGGTTCCCCTATCTCTGCGACCGCAATGGATTTATACGGGTACAGCTGTAGGGGATAAAAGGGCTCACTCTCTGCTGTTCCACACCAGAAGACCGGCCTTTCCGGCAGAGGAAACTCCGAATGCTCCTATCGTCGCTGCCCTCTGAGTAAGCTTTCTGCACAAATTTTTCAGCATAAGAGAAAACGAAAAATTCGGCGACTCACTTAACCGCCCTGCACGATCTCTTGTTTCGCTTTTTCTAAGGCAGATGGAAGTTCGCGTATCGAGCTCAGAGGCAAAAAAAAAAGATGGGGATTGTTCTAAGCGCTATCGTTATCTTCCCATTTCAAAGAAGCAGCCTCTTACAAAATCCAAATAAAAACCAAGAGCCCAAAACCGAACCTGCGTCTATGTTCGGTTTTGGGCTTGCTTTATAATCTTTTACCTGGTGGTCTTTCTCCCATTTGTTTTTTATCAATTCGGTTCAGCGGGGTCCGTCCAATTGTGAGGAGCCCTCACTTCCACTGACAAAATTCTCACAGCCACAGGTTTCTATGCGTCCGTATTTTCTCCCATTGCATTCGTATAGAATTAAGCAATGGAGGCACGCTGCAGTGGAGAATCAGAGCACTTTTTACTCCAACCCCACACCCTCTATTCTTAATATGTATAACCCGGATCAAGAAGCTTCAAAAGGGCTTCGTCATGGTGACGGGCAAGGCGGATCTTGTTGTTAAAAATCATGGTGGCGCCGCTGTCCTTCGTATACGCGTCCCACTTCGGCAGGGCATCCGTCTGCGGCGTCCCATAGCGGGCAAAATGGACCCAAGCGTCACTCATGCGGTCTTCCAGGATATGTGCTTCCTTGCTTCCGCCAGTACGGCTCAGCATGCGGTTCACATTATGGAAGACAAAGGGGATTTCCGCCGTATGATAGGACATGTACGTCCCAACCATAAGCGGCGATTCCCAACTGAAAAGATAGGCGTAGACCGGAGCTCCGCCTTGTGCGGCCTTACGGCGCATAATCTTCAAGATTGGCTGGCGGATCAGGGTATCGATATAAAGGGCATCGGCCTTTTTCTTATTGGGATACGCCTTTAGAAATTCGCTCACGACGGCGTCTTTTTTATCGCCGTAGGCCTGTTTGAGGCGCTTTTCTACTTCAGCATCCGTCCAGGTATTTTTATTGTCATACTGACGGTCCGCAGCGTCTACAATATCCTGAAACCCTGTCCATTCCGTCAAGTTGGTCCCAATGAGCAGCGGCACCTTGCGGCCCGCTTCGGCAAAGCCTGTTTCCGTCACAGGGTTGGTGGGAAGGAAATCCCCATCGACGACAGGTTCCCAGCTAAGACCGTAGCCTGTCCCGAGGGCCTGAGGGACCTTATATTCGGTGCCCACGGTCTTAAGGGCTTTACGCGAGGCTGCGGCAAGCGTTTCATAAGGAATCGTCTGCAGGCGTTCGAGATTGTCCTTTGTCACGCCCAGCTCTTTCAAAGTAAGATCTGTCACTTTTTCACTCTGCTCTTTGCTCATGACGTAGGGGCCCATGGACTCGACGGCGCCGCTTTCCACGATGCCTTTTTGGAAGAGCCCTTTTGCACTCGGAGCAGTCATGAGTGTGAGCACCTTGGCACCGCCGCCGGATTCACCAAAGATGGTGACGTTTTGCGGGTCGCCGCCAAAGGAGGCAATGTTATGTTTCACCCATTTGAGGGCATCCACAAGGTCTACGATTCCAATGTTGGCCGAATCCTTATACTGGGGGCCATATTTTTCAAGGTTGAAATGACCGGCAAGGTTCAAGCGGTGATTCACGGAAACAACGACCACATCACCGCGACGGCTGAGGTTGGCGCCGTCATAAGCGGGTGACTCCAGGGAAGAACCGGCTTCAAAACCGCCGCCATGGAGCCAAACCATGACGGGGCGCTTTTTCCCATCCGTGAGGTTTGGTGTCCACACGTTGAGGTTCAAGCAGTTATTATCCATGGTAAAACTGCGGCCCGGTTCTCCCCACTCCCCATTGGGAAAATTGCCTTGGGCCTGAGGTGAAATGGGGCCGACCTGCGTTGCCATACGGATCCCGCGCCACGGCTTCACTGGTTTTGCGGCCTCAAAGCGGTGCGTGGCTTCCGCATAGGGAATGCCATAATAGGAATAGATCCCATTTTTGATGAATCCTTGTACGCGGCCCGCGTCCGTCTCTGTCACGGCAATTCCGGGTCCCGCCTGAAAAGTCTGGTCTTTTTGGGAAAGGGATGCTTGAACGCGAGCAGCCGCTTTTTCGGCAGCAAGCGTCGGTGCAGCAGCTCTGGCAAAAGCCGGGGCCGATGAAAGCAAAGCAGAAAGAACAAGTAACGATACCCATTTTGAAGATTGCATAAAAACCTCCTTTATTTTTACTCGACGCATGGATGGCGCCGATCTGCTCCAGTTAAACCAGACTTCTTTTTTCATGATTCACCCAATCGGTCATGCAGCTAAAGAAAACCGCTCATGATCAAGCGCTTTATTTCTGTCAGTTTTGCACACTAGGGGTTTCTTATCTACTGGCAGAAGTCCTGCGTCAATCTGGGCGATTTTCTTTAGTCGTACAACTTTATGGGACGATGATTAAGCCTATGGTTTTGACTTTTAGAGCAAGATCCGCAGGCTTTAGACAGCCTTAAGGCCTTTAGGCCAGCCACCTCGGGCGGTCTGAGCCAAGCTGCACCACAACATCTTTTCCAGCTGACGCTTGGCACAGCTTTTTTGCGGTATTCAGCCGGTCATATTTTTTACTAGCTTTAACCTCACAGTTATAGGCCGCTTTTCTTTAATACGCCTCCTCAAAGATTTCTCTGATTTCTTCCTTACCCAGCTGCCGGAAGCTGCCGGGAGAAGCAACGCAGCCAGCGGCAACGTCAACAAGGACGGCATGGTCGATGTTCATGTCGCGCAGTCTCGTTGGAAGGCCGATTTCCTTGATAAAAGCGGTCAGGGCCTCGATGCCTTTTTGGGCACGCGTCAGTTCGTCGCCTTCACTAGGGTCGATATCAAAGACTTTTTCAGCAAAACGGGCAAACTTTTTGGTCCCATCCTTTACGATATGACGGTAGTAGACGGGATGCAGTACGGCAAGACCAGCGCCGTGGTTGCAGAAGGTATAGGCGCCCAGGCTGTGTTCCAGGATGTGGCACTGGAAGTCCGTCTTCTTTCCCAGTTTGAGGATCCGGTTTTCCGCCATAGTCGCAAGCCATACAAGGTTGCTGCGGGCTCCTTCGTCGTGAGGATCCACAAGGATGGCCCGGATATTATCGACAGCGCTTCTCATAAGGGCTTCGTTCATGACGTCAGACACGTTATTGTCATTGGGTTCACTGAAATAGATTTCCATCATATGGGAGAGGCTGTCAAAAGCACCGGAGATGAACTGGAATTTCGGCACTGTTTCCGTATATTTGGGGTTCAAGATGGCAAATTGAGCGTTCAGTTCCGGATAGTCGCGGCCCGTCTTTACTTTGAGGGATTCGTTTGTAATGACGCTGCCGCCGTTCGTTTCACTCCCCGTTCCCGATACGGTAAGGACAATGCCAAGGGGAATGGGTTTTGTTTCGATCTTACCAGCATGGGCCCAATACGCGTCCCACAGGTCCCCATCATAGACGGCACCAAGAGAAATGGCTTTGGAGCAGTCCATGACGCTGCCGCCGCCTACAGCCAGAATGAGGTCCACCTTTTCTTTTTTAGCAAGGGCTGCCCCTTCAAGGACCTTGGCATAGGTCGGGTTGCTGCGGATGCCGGAAAATTCGACAACGGTCTTGCCGGCTGTCTTAAGATATCCCATGATTTCTTCATAGATACCCGTTTTCTTGATGCTGCCCCCACCGTAGGTCAGCATGACCTTGGGGCCGTATTGAGCGAGCAGGCCCGGCAGATAAGTGGAGACACTATCGTTTCCAAAATAGACTTTCGTAGAATTTTGAAACACGAAACTATTCATGATTGTCACCTTTCTTTTTTCTTGTTTCCTTGTTTTTCACGGAAAACCCCGGACCAAAGGACCAAAGGGCTCCAGTCCGGGGTCTTTGACAATTTTTCATGGTTTATTTCAGGGATTTCACCCAGCTGATGACATCCTGGCTGAGCACGTTTCCTTCAAAGCGATGGCCTTCAAGCCATTTGCCCGTACCCGCTGCCTTTTCAAGATTTGTACCGCTGTCCCCCATTGGTGTAGACATGCTCGTGGCAAAAGGAATGACCGTCTTACCTGTAAAGTCATGCTTTTCTACAAAGGTGTAGACCACATGAGGTGCCTGACGCCACCAATGCGGGAAACCGATGAAGACGCGGTCGTATTTGGCCCAGTCCTTTGCGTCGCCTACATAATCCGGGCGCAGGGACGGATTATTGTGTTCTTTCTGAACACGGCTGTTTTTGTCATTGTAGTTCAAATCATTTAGCGTGTAGGGCTGTTCCGGTTTGATTTCAAAAAGGTCAGCGCCCGTTTCTTTGGCAATGGTCTCAGCGACCTTTTTCGTGTGACCTGTTGCGGAAAAATAGACGACGAGGGTCTTTCCGCTCTTATCCGCCATTGCGGCTGCGGCCGGCTTTGTCTCTTTTACGGGCTCCGTCTGCGCCGCCTGGCTGCTGCAGCCCGTACTCACAAGAAAGAGGCTCGTCAGCGTCACAACAGCGAAAACGTGGCGCAGGAGATTTTTAAAGGAAAATGCTTTCTGCATGCTTGTCATGCCTCCTTATCTAGCAAGCCCATTTGCTTTCATCCAGTCTTCCAGGATATCCGCAATGGCTTCATTATTCGTATCGCTCATGAGAAAGTGTGTGTTGCCCTTGATGCCTTTTTTCGGCAGGTGAAGGAGCGTTGCCTTGCCGCCGTGATGGTTGACCGCGTCGACCCACAGCTTTGCCATGGCAAGACGGACGCGCCAGTTATCAAGGTTCCATGCCTCCGTCCGTTCCGTCGGGATATTGTCGCCGTAGACGACGAGAATGGGTCTCTTCGTAAGTTTTTCAAAGTCCGAAAGCTTCACGGCCGTCCCTTTAAGGGCGCCGAAAGGACTTGACGTTTCCATAGGAGCGGGTACTTCGCCTTCGGGGAAGATGAAGCCGCTTCCCGGTTCAAGGGCAATGATGCCTTTCACATGATCACTTTTGATGGCCGTCCACCAGCCAGGACCGCCTCCCTGGGAGTGGGTCACAAGGACGCCGTCGCCGCTTCTTTCAAAGACCTTTGCCATAGCGTCGCTGATGACCTGTTCATCAAAAGCACCCGTGTTGGGAGTCATGCTGCGGAAAAACTCTTCCCGTGCCGCTTCGTCCCACTTGACGTCGACACCGGGATAATAATTCGGATAGAGGCCAATGCGGAAGTTATCATACCAAAGCTGCTCCATGGGTGTCTTTGATACGGTTCCTCCCGTCGTTGACTGACCAGCTCGGCCGCGGCGGGGTTGATCCACGACGTAGGTGGCATACCCTTTTTCAAGGAAGATATTTTGGAAACCATCCCGCCCATCAGGCGTTGTTTCCCAGGTCTTGCCGGACTGACCGGCCCCATGAAGGAACACAATCACATTCTTTTTGGCCTTCACAGGCTTTTGATAGAACACATAGGCGTGATCACCGTGAAGGGTCTGACCGGAAGGATCAAGAGGCTTACTGTTATCGAGCGTTCCCGGTGCCGTCACAACCGTCCCCCCTGCCGTAAAACTTCCCTGGTCCGCAAGCGTCACAGGGTTATGGAAAGCTTCTGCAGAGGCCGTAAGAGCAAGGGAAAGGACGAGCGCCGCCAAAAGGTTCTGTTTCATGGACTATTCCTCCTTAAGGTCTTATGATGATAGGGTTTTCATCGGTTCTTCTCTTCATGACTTTATTCTACTATTCGGTAGTAAATACCGGTCAAGTATTTTTTTATCCTTACCATTCTTTTTTTACAGCCCTCAGCCAAGTCCGGTGACAAGAGCAACTACCGGCATAGTGATGACCGCAGCGGCCGTTGTTACCGCAACACCTTGGACTGAAACAGGATAACCTTCTTTATTGTAGAGATTGGCCAAAAGAGGAATGACATTGCCCGACGGCGTAGCAAGGGCGGCCATCAAAACCGCAAGTAGGTAGGTGTTATCAACGAACTGTTTCAAGATAAGTGTCACAACAATGGGGAGAACAAGCATTTTGAGGATGGTAAAAGCAATAATCTTCTGATTGATGAGGCTCTTCCAGTCCGTATCAAGGAGGAAGGAACCCAGGAGCATCATGGCAAGAGGGCCCGTCATGCTCCCCACCATACGGATAGAACTGGTAAGGATATAGGGCAGTTTGATGCCGGACAGATAGATAACAATGGCAAGGACGCAGGATATCATGCCCGGATTAACGAGGTTCTTCCAGCGAAAAGGTTCCTTGGCGCCACCACCGCCCTTGATGGTTTCAATGACATAGGAGAAAAAGAGCAGGTTGAAGGGAATGAGAAGAACCGTCATATAAATGAGCGCTTCCTTTCCATAAATAGCATCCACCATGGGAACGCCCATGAAGCCGATGTTCGTAAAGACGACCATGACGTTCACGATGCCTTTTTCCGCCTTGCCATAGTGAAGGATCCTCGGAATGAGGAAGGCTGCGAGCATCAAGAGGGCCAGCATGACAACGACGACACCAAAAGCATAAAGAAGGGCACCGCCTTCCATATGGGGCCCATCTCCGGTCACACCGGAAAGGATGATGGCCGGATAAGCAACCTGCAGGACAAGCTGCGTAATCTGGCCCTGATTATCCGGCGTCAGGATATTCTTTTTCCGTGCCCAGGCGCCGACGACCATGATGATGACAAAAATCAGCATCTGCTGTAAGACTTGCATGATAAAACCTCCTTAGGAAAGGCCCTTGGCAGAAAGCCAGTCCGCCATGAGACCTGCAATGACTTCATTGTTTTTATCGGCCATGAGGAAATGGGTATTGCCCTTGATGCCAAGGTCGGGCAGATGGACGATTTCCGCCATCCCGCCGTGTCGGTTGACGCAGGACACAAATTCTTTTGCCATCATGAATTCGCTGCGCCACTTATCGGGGCCAATTTCATCAGTCGTGCCATCCGAAATGTGGTCACCATAAAAAAGGACCATGGGAAGCTTCGTCAGGGCAAGGAAGGACTCAAGGGGAACGCCCATGGCCTGGGCCTTGACGGGATCGTAGAGAGTCGGCACGGGTTCCGGTACTTCCCCTTCAGGAAAAATAAAGGGCGATCCACCCGGTTCAAAAGCGATAATGGCCTTGACCTTATCCGTGCGGAAGGGGGTGCGCCAGCCAATGGTGCCGCCCATGGAATGGGTCACGAGGATGGACGGGCCCATCTTTTCAAGGAGTGCGGCCATGGCATTGGCACTCACATCGTCATCAAGTTCGCCTTCGTACGGCGTCCAAGAGCGCTGGAACTGGTTATACGTCTCAGCGTCGCCAGCCATGGCCGAATCTTCGTAGGGGACGGGCGTATCCCCGTCAAAAATGCCGCAGCGACAAAGCATGTACATCGTCTTATCGGCATACAGAGGATTTTTTGCATAAGGATTGCGCCCGTCATCCGCTTTTAAGGCAAGACCGGCTTCCCCCATGCGGGGCTGGTCGATGAGGACCGTCGTGTAACCCTTGCGCAAAAAAAGGGTCTGAAAGCCTTCGCGGCCATCAGGCGTTCCCATGTCCGTTTGCACTGAGCGCCGCCGTGCTGAAAAATGAGCGGATAGGGACGCGCGTCCACGGGTACCTGGTAAAAGGCATAGGCATGGTCCCCATAGGCAATCTGTCCTTCTGGTTCAAGAAAATGGTCCGTGCGGAAAACGCCGTCATGTTTCAGCGTCGATCCGCCGATGGCAAAACTGCCTTGTTCAGCAATGATAAGAGGTTGTTTGGGGTTATTGGACATGGTTGGTTCCTTTCTTTTTTACTTTGAGCAGAAATTGCTTCGATTCGATGGAGTTAGGTGTCCCCATTACTGAAAAAAGATTTTCTTGATAGTAATGGGGACATGACCTATCGTAAGAAGTCACGTAACACAAATTCATTTTAAAGTCACCCAAAAAAATGCCGTCGTCGGGCGGGCCACTCCTAAGAATATTTTCGGATTGCAGAAGAAACCTTTTTTGCCTACGGTCCATATCGACCCATCTGCGTTGTCAAACGCATAACAAATGTCTGCTAAGTTTATAATGGACGCCGGCTATATGTACTCAAATGCGGATCCGGTACTTTGGCAGCTGCCTGGTCCTATAAAAGGCGGCTGTAAGGGAAAAGACCAGAATGCAAAAGAACCAAAAGGCGTGACTAGTCCGAAGCACAGGGGTATCGCTCTTCGGATTATTTCCCTTGGGATGACAAGAAACGTGTTTTCAGGGGCGAGGGACCAAAACCAGGAAAATTTTACAAGCATATATCATTAAAATTTCCTGGTTTTGGTGGTGGACGAGGACGCAAAGCGAACGTATCCTTGCAAGCGACAGCAAGGCTTATTCGCCCGGAGTCTCGAAGGACGCTTTTGGAGCGAAGCGGAAGTCCGAGAAACATGTTTGAGGGCGGATTAAGTTCGTTCCCACCCTTCGACGAAAGGACGTTTGGGGCCGAACTTACGGTCTTTTCACCAGCCGCCTCCGGTGGCCTTAGCCAAGGAAGGCCCTAATTATTTTGCCTTCCGCCTTAGCCGTTTGACGGGTACACCGTCAAACTCATTCGATATCAGGATGTACGACCGCCTCAAACCACTCCGTCGACACCCCTTCCTTCCGTTCCATCACAGCCACATGCTGAAAGGTGTGATGAGGTGCGGCACCATGCCAATGCTTGACGCCTTCGGGGATGGTGACACTCTTTCCAGGGAGCAGTTTCTGCGGCTTTTCACCCCAGATCTGGTAATAGCCCTCCCCTGCCGTTCCCAGAAGGATCTGGCAGGACCCATGGTGGACGTGCCAATGTGTGCGGGCGCCGTCATAAAAAGTCACGGCGGCCGCCATAGGCCCTATGCTTGATAAGGGGGCTACGTAGCTATCCCCCGTAAAGTGGTCCACATTGCGGGCATTGTAGACGCCGACAGGAAAGGCCGCCGCCTTTTCCTCTTCCAGTGCTTTTTGTACAACAGCGACGTCCGTCGGTGCAGCAAAAGTCGTTCCCACATTCATGATAAGGGCTGCACAAAATGACAGGAGACCTGCTTTTTTTAGGAAATTCTTTCGCATTCTCACGCCTCCTCTCCGTGGATAAAGTTCATGAAGGCGGCCGGCTCTTTTTTGGGCTGGGCAAGATTGGCCTTTTTTGCAAGCTCCATGGCTTTCAGGAGATAGGCCATATTGCGGCCCAATACGTGCAGGGTCCAGACCCCTTCCTTATCCTTAAGGACTTCTTCCGCCGTCGTGCCATGGACCTGGTTCCAATAGCGGCTCGAGACAATGGGCATTTCTTGGATGGCAAAGTACTTGTTCATCTCGTCAAAGGCCGCCGTGGTCCCCGCCCTGCGGGCACTGATGACGGCTGCGGCCGGTTTGAGGTAAAATGCTTTGTTGCCGTTTCCCCGTGCCTCAGAATAAAAAGCCCGGTCGAGAAACGTCTTCATATTCCCCGCAAGAGCCGCATAGTGGACGGGCGACCCAAAAAGAAAGCCGTCTGCCTCTAAGGCCTTTTTGCGGAATACATTCACGGCGTCATCAAAAACGCAGTCATGACGCTTGTCACACTGATGACAGGCGATGCAGCCACCAATGGGTTTGATGCCGATCCAAAATTCCTCCGTTTCAATTCCCTCTTCGTGGAGGACATCAGCCACAAGGCCAAGGGCTGTATGGGTGCAGCCATTTTTATGGGGAGAACCGTTTACAAGTAAAACTTTCATATTGATTCATTCGCTCCTTTATTTTTTAGGAAAAGCTTCGTTTGCAGCCCGCAGGTTATTGAGGGTCCGCGGGAAACCGACATAGGGGTTGAGGACCGTGAGCACGCCGATTACTTCGTCTTCCGTAGCTCCTGCCGCAAGATAGCCCCGCACATGGGATTTAAACTGCGGTTCGTCATTGCCAAGGGTGCCGATCGCTGCGACCGTGAGCATTTCCCGTGTCTTAAGATCCAAACTTCTGCGCGTGTAAATATCGCCAAAACAAAAGGCCGACAGGTCATCCTGCAGATGTTTTTGGTTAGCTGGCGTGTTTTTGCGCATAGTCACGATGCGCTCGCCATAAGTTGCAACCTGGAAGGCAAGGCCCTTTTCAAGGCGGTCTCCATCCGTCGTTGCGGCCTGGTTTTCAAGGGGCAGTTTCACCCCTTCTTCCTTAAAGACGCGGTTTACGCGTTCCATAGCTGTCAGCACCTTAGGAAAGCCAATATAGGGCGCCAGATGGTAAATGGCCTCGCGCACGTCAAGGGGCGTCACACCGTCAGTCAAGGCGCCGCGGACATTCTTTTCAAGTAAGTCTTGTGCCCCGCTTGCCGTGAGGGTTGCTATGGTCACAAGGTGCTGTTCCCGCCGCGTGAGACGGGCCTGTTCCATAATATCTCCATAAATATAGCCCTTCATCATAGCCTCAAGTTCTGGATCGGTCTTCTCAAGACCGAGCGACTGCTCTGCCATGGCGGTTTTGTAGTTTCTCTCCGCCACATCACTGCGGCCGGACCCAGCTGCTGCAAAACCGCTCCCACCTAGGATGCCAAAAAGACCAAGGGTCATGCCAATGATTTTCCAATTCATAAAAACACCTCATTTCCATTAGGATGGCTGTCATGGTTTCCATTCGATGGCCCCACTGTATCATCCGGGAGCAACTACCTGTCAATACTTTTTTCAAAGAAAAACAATTTGCTATTTAGCGGCATTTTATATATAATAACCGAAGCTCGTCATGTGTTTCTTTTTCGGTAATTAATACCGCAAAGCATCCGATACCCCTAGAAGGAGGAAACACAATGGATAAAGAAATCAAAGAGAAACTTCATATTGAAAAAGTCGTCAACACAGGAAGACTTTACCCCATGAAAGAAGCCTGTGAGCAAACGGGCCTTGCCTATGAAACCCTAAAATTTTACTGCAACATCGGCCTTGTTCCCGGCGTCAAACGGGATGCCAGGAACCGCCGCGTCTTTAACGACAAGGACATTTCCTGGATCAAGAGCCTCACATGCCTCAAAAACTGCGACATGTCCATCGAGGAAATGAAGGAATACCTCGCCCTGTGCCTGAAAGGCCAGTCCACCATCCCAGAACGAAAAGAAATGCTCATGAAAAAACGGGCCATCCTCATCAAAAAGCATAGCGAAATCCAGGCCGCCATTGAATATATCGACCTTAAACAGGATTTTTATGATGAAGTATTGAGCGGAAAGATCGAGTATTTCAGTAATCTGGTGGGGGAGGAATAAGTGTTGCTCTGCTCATAAAACGGAGGGCTAAGTTGATGAAGACCGTGAGGAAAAACACTGTGAGTCCGGCGCCAAATTGATTTTTCGATCACACGTCCTGCAAACAAGATTGCTTGGTGGATACTCCCGCCTTGGCAAGGCGGAACGGCTTTCACCGTGTCCAAAGCAAAAGGCCGTAAGGCGAAAGATTGTAAGGTAAAAACCATAAGAAAAGCCCAAAACCGAACGTAGACAGCGGTTCGATTTTGGGCTTTTGGTTTTTATTTAGCTTTTGTGAGAAGCTGTTCTTTTGGAAATATAGGGATCACAACAGCATCTGGTACGACCTGCGTCCAATCTTTTCCTTTAGAACTTGATGCAACGCATCGCTCCGCCTTGGTAAGACGGTAAGCGCATCGCCGATTGATTCGCAAGCTTCCATGTGCCTTAGAAAAAGCGATGCAAGAGATTCCGCAGGGTGGTTAAGTGAGTCGCCGAATTTTTCGTTTTCTCTTATGCTGAAAAATTCGTGCAGAAAGCTTACTCATAGGGCAGCGACGATAGGAGCAGTCGGAGTTTCCTCTGCCGGAAAGGCCGTTCTTCTGATGTGAAACAGCAGAGAGCGCCCCCTTTTATCCCTTACAGCCGCACCCGTATAAATCCATTGCGGCTGCGGAGGGAAAAGAATCGTCTTCGTGTACGACGGACCCGCTAAAAAATATATTGCCACTCATATTGTGACGAAATTTCCATAAACATTTATCAACATAGTTTCCCGGTTGTGGTGGTAGATGAGGAATGCCGTTGACGTTTCCTTGCGAGCGATTAGCGAGGCAGATTCGACCAAGTTCTGAGGCTGCTTTGGAGCGATGGCGAAAAGCCGAAGAACATGTTTGAAAGCGAATCATTTCGGATCCGTTTCCCCGTCAGGGGACGGTTTGGGTCCGGCGTAACTTGTGCCAACAAGTGCCTTAAAAGACCGTAGTGTATGGCGCCAAACCGCCCTACGGGAGGGCGTCGAATTGATCTTTCGATCATACGGTCCTACTGCCTTTTCGCTCGGCAGCCTTGGCATCAAATCAGTTTGCTCTTTAGGCTGACGCCTTTACTTTTCCGAATGATCGGCCATATCTACAAACTCACAATTCAAGGCCTTTAATTTTTCATAGACCCAATCCTGGTTGCAGGATCCCGTTTCTTCGAGTTGGCGTAGGTTGGCCTGGTCCCGGGCCGTAATCTTCTTTGACTGTTCCAGGACCTGTTCGGCCTGGTCCGGACGAATAAAGACAATCCCGTCCGAATCGGCAACAACGATATCACCAGGATACACAATCTGTCCCCCGACAACAATCGGCACGTTGACTTCCCCCGGTCCGTTAAAGAATGGTCCGTTAGGGCTGACGCCTTTGGTAAAGACGAGAAAATCGTCCATTTCAGCAAGGGCCGCCGAGTCACGGGTTGCCCCATCGATGATAAGGCCCTTGACGCCGCGAGCTTTGCAGTATTTGGCCGTCACTTCGCCTGCCACGGCGCGGTCTGCGAACCCACCAGCATCGATGACAACAACATCGCCCCGTTTCGTATACTGGATTGCGGCGCGAAAAAGCAGGTTGTCCCCATGGGGCAGACGGATGGTAAAGGCCGTTCCCACGACAGAACGGGTGTATTTCTTAAGAGGCGTAATGCTGTGATCAACAGCCCCAAAACGGCTCATCGTATCGTCCAGATCGGACGTAGCAAGATCATAGAATTGGCGGACAAGTTCCTTTGGCGGACGCGTAAAGTCCTTGATGATGCGGCAACCAATATTCATATAATTATCTCCTTTTTTCTTTAAGTACCAAAATGCCATTATAGACGTTTTACAAAATTTTGCAAGCCTTTACTTAACCAAAAAGCCCGCCGCCTCTAGGGCCTCTTTAATCTCATTGAGGGCCTCCCTACTGGGAGCTTCCACGGTATGGTAATGGACGCCGCCAGCGATATTGGACAAGGGAGCTTCCGGATGGGCCCGGATGGCTTTCATGAAACGCTGCACATCCCGCCGACTCGATAGATTGAGTTTTCCTTCCAGCGTCCCATAGACAGGATGATCGATGGTCACGTTGCGGACCGTAGCTCCTGCATCAACGAAGATATTGAGTTCCTCTTCCATCCGTGACAGGTCGTGACGGACCTTGAAGCGATGCACGCGGCACGCCTCTCCCAAGATGAGATACCCCCGGTTTGTCGAAATGACCGGCACGTCCTGGGCGCGCAGAAGCGCGATATCTTGCACAATGACCTGACGGCTCACTTGAAAGGCAGCGGCAAGGACCGCCCCTGAAATCGGCGTTTTGGCTCCCTGCAGCCGCTGCCTGAGATTTTCGCGTCGTGTATGTCCATCCATCTAAATTGCCACCCTTCCTCTGATTAGTATTTGACCGACCTTATTAGGGCCATTTTTTCACAAATCACCTGTCCTGTCAATTTTCCCACTCGCCTTAAAAAAGAGAGATAAGATTTTACAAAAAAAATGGATTTTTACGGTTTCTTTGGCAGAAACCTGCTATAATGAGGAACGTGATTTTAATGTAGGAAAGTGAGTGAACACGATGGCAAATATGAATGACCGCTATATGGAAGAATACGAAGCGGCCCGCAGCGGCAGACCCAGCATCCAGGAAACGCTGACGAAGGCGCAGGAACAGGAACGAAAGAAAAAACGGCACCGCTATGAAAAAATAGGGGCCGCCCTCCTCGTCCTGATTGGTGCCTTGAGTTGGTACTTCTTCTACTACACCCAGACGCCGCAGTATACGGTCAAACAGATTCAAAAAGCGGTCCAGCAGCATGACGCCGTAACGGTCCACCAAAAAGTTGATATGGACGGCCTGCTTTCAAAGAGCACCGACGCCATCCGCGATGCCGAGTGGGAGCTCAATCCAGACAGCGAATTCACGGAAGAAGACAAGCCCGAATTCATCAAGCACATGAAAGAAGTCATCGATAACGGCATCCTGACCGGTGACTGGACTGACTCCTACCAAAAGACCCATCCCGAGCGGGCCCTCAAGGTCAACCTGGGAGACCTTTCCCTGACCGAGATCAAGGACGTGAAGACGCAAAAAGACGAAGCCCTGGTCAATGTCAAGATGAAAAATGATGCCAGTAAGAGCGATGACATCCTCGTCCTGCGCCTGCGCAAAGACAAAAAAGGCTGGAAGCTCGAGGAAATCATGAACCTCAAATGGTACTACACCAAGATCCTCAAAGGGGAAGGCATGACGAAAAAAGAAAACGCCCCCACCCCAGGAACGGACGCCGCCCTCTATGAAGCCGTCAAAAACAAGATTGCCGAAGAAGTCCCAGAAGCCAAAGTCATCTTGAACCAACTGCCGCAGGCATCGGGGACGAAGGGGACCAAGGAAATTACGCCGGAAGACGCCAAAAAAGTCGAGGACGCCGCCCAAAAAATGCAGACAATCTTGGAAAAACCGGTTGCCGGCAAAGTCCTCCGCTCCCTATTGGAACATCAGGATGAACTGCAGGCAAAGACCCAGCAGCTCCTTGAAAAAGTCCAGAACGGAAACAACACCAAGGAAATCGTGGACCAGCTGAAACAAAACGAGACCCTCCTGGAATGGGGGAACAAAATCCTGACCTGGGTCATCAATAACCTCTAACCCTAAGGACGTAAACGTTTGTCGCTTGCGTCCTTTTTTGCTGCCTCCTCAAGAGGGCGTGCGGCCCAAAAGATCTTCTGTCCTTTCCCTTTTTTCACCGGAACGGGGCGCGCCTTTCAACGTTAGAGGCCAGGACTGTCGTATCATGATCTTTGGATGATAGGAAAAACGATTCTCCTACGATAAACCGCATAATACTGCTCATCTTTTTTTCCACTCTGATTCCATCATCCGTGCCCCGTTCACGTTATTTATTTTATTGCAGCACTGGGGAAAGGTGATGCGGGGGCAGTCAATTGGACTGGATTTGTTCAGATCAAAGATCGCTCTGATTCACCACAATGACGTGCCTCCATTACACTATGAAAAATCTATGGAAGTAATGGAGGCATGACGATTCGTACCATGTTTCGTTCCTGATTGGGGATACCTTACGCCTGGGCGCCCCCCTCCTAACCACGTGTCGTCACTCCCGCGCCCAGCTCATCAAAGCGGGAGCTTTTTACAAATTCGTCCCATATGGGCCCATCTACTTTGTCGCCCGCGACCTCAATCTCCTCGACGTACACAAACCGTATGCCTCGTCGCTGAGGCCGGGAGCGCTTCGTATCTGAACCCATCGGAACCGAATTTGTAAAAAGCAAATGGAGTAAAAGAATAAAAAAGCAGCACTATTTTTCGTATCAACCCAGATACGTAATACCGAGAAATCTTTGTACGGCGTCGCCCTTCCGCTCTCGCGTTTTTCCTAGCATCTGGACCAATCTGGGCCATATTCGAAAAAGGTAAATGAAAAGAGACCGTGAGGGAAAAAATTTGAAAGTGCATCCCCATACAAAAAACCTCCCACCCCTACCAACTAGTAGGAACAGGAGGGCTTTTTCTCCTTATAAACTCTCATACTTAAAAGGAGTCATAGAAATGCAGGAGGCAAAGGATCTTCACTTTACTGAAAATTACCTGCCGCAGATCAGCAAAAAGTCAGGAATGGATTCGCTGCTACATTTATCCTCCAGGAACAAATGAAGAAACACAAATGCTTTCAAGCTATGGGATGAAGCAAAATGCAATGTCCACGACAGGCATTTACATTTTTGACAACCAGTTCCGCGAAGCACAGAAACTCGAGAGGTTTGAGCCATGCCGTCAAGAGGGGGAAACTCTTTTCTATGCTGTAACATATGGAAAAATAAACCCCAACCATTTCTTAAATGGGTAAAAAGGCATTACCTTGGTAAAGGTTCCCCGAAAGGCAATTTTGCAAAAGTTATCAGTCTTGCATCCGAGCAGGAAACCTTCCCGGAAGATGCCAATCTTGATATCACAATCAGCTCTCTCCAGACACGTTACGCCTGCAGCGAAACCATTCAAACAGCCACGAACCGGTGGAAGGAATACGTAAAAACGCATAATAAAAATTCTTTCTTTTTTCTTACATGCACCCTTCTTGCATAGTACAAAGGGGGTTCCTTATATCAAGCAACATAGGTGCCTTGGTCTTACAGCCAGTCCTTCAACTTATGACTCATACAGCCTATGGGCGCTTTCCATAAAGGCTTCCAATTCGTTTGCCATCAGACGGTTCGGGTTGTTGTAGTCCATATAAACACAGCAAAGCGTGCCGTTTTGCACCATCTCCACAGGGCAGGCAACAATCTTAGCAAGGTGCTGGTTTTTGAGGAGCCAAAATTCTCCAGTTTGCGGAATGGGTCGATCCATTGTCAGTTCCTTTCTTGAAAGAGGGTAGGTATCATCTTGTCATTTTTTCGTAAGTCTCCCCTAGTATAAGGCACTATCCGGATTCCTTGCAATATCTGGATTCCATTTACCATTTTAGGATGCAAGAAGTACAAAAAGCAGGACTCACTTTACGTCTTGCCTATCTTTTCGCATGTTTATGCTTTCATTATTCTGCTCCACTTGCCAGAACTTTACGGGCGTTATGGTACAGGAAAGGGTGCATTACGTTTTCCCCTTTTCCTTTCCGCGAAGAAAAGATATCATCTTAGGCAGCTCATAACAAGTCATGGCAATCCAGCCAATCAGCATGGCATAGGCAACGGAAAGAAAGCCCACAGAAAAATAAAATGCAAGAATGGCGCAGCTTGCGACGCGGACACTAATATTAACAACACTGCTGTAAAGGGTTGTGGATAGCTCACCCATTCCCCTGAAAAATCCCTGCATCACATTCGTCAGGGCGCACAGCAAATAGATCCAGCTCATGGTAAGGAGATAAGCCTCTCCCAATCGGATAATGGCCAGCTCTTGTGTAAAAAGGCCCAAGATCCGTCCACTTGCGCCATACATCACCCCAGCAAAGGCCAACACATAGATAAGGGAAAAGGAAAGACTTGCAAAAATACTCCTGCGCACCCGTGCGGACGTACCCGCTCCGATATTCTGGGCAATGAAGGTGGTCATGGCATAGGCTATCGTCGATAAAGGCACCATGGCATAATCTTCAAACCGGCTGCTGACGCTGTAGGCGGCAATGACGGTCGTACCAAGCGTGTTCACAATCGCTTGGGTGCCCAGTTTGCCAATCTGCAGGGAAGACTGCTGCAGGGCGCTCACCATACTGAAAGAAAAGATTTTTTTACTATGGTCCACTCAACGGCAAGATGCTGCTTGATCGCAAGTTTACCCATAAAACTTGCAAGAAAAGGCAAACAGAACAAGGATGAGAGCAATTCGCAAAGGACCGTGCTTGCGGCAGCACCTACGATGCCCCAGCCAAAAACAACAACAAAAAGATAATCACCAAGAACATTGAGCCCCGCACTTACAGCGAGAATGAAGAGCGTCGTTTGACTGTCCCCCATGGCCCTTAGGACCGTTGAAAAATAGCCATAGCAAAAATGGAAAAAGAGCCCCACCATGATGATCCTCACGTAGAGCGCTGCTTCCGTTAAGATAGCCACTGGGACTTGAAGAAGAAGCAGGATGGGCCGCGCAAACATAATCAGCACGGCTGAAAGAGCAAGGGACACCAGGGCTCCTGCGGCAAGGCCGCTCACTATCTGGCGGCGCAGGGCTTCCTTGTCTTTTGCCCCATAGGCCTTACCAATAAGGATGCTTGCGCCAAGGCAGATGCCATTGATAAAAAGAAGTGAAAACGTCATGAGCGGATTGCTCGTTCCCACCGCTGCAAGAGCCAAATCCCCAATATAGCGGCCAACAATGGCACTATCGACAGCATTGTAGGTCAGGGTGAGGTAATTGGATAAAATAAGCGGCAGTAAATAAGAAAGAAGCTGGTGGGAAATATTTCCTTTTGTCAAGTCATGGGTTTTCACGGAAATCACCAACCTTATTATCTTTTCCACCGCAGGATGAGACGATAAAAAGCTTCCGCTGTCTTGATTATACCATTTACTAGGGGCTAACGGCATCTTTAAATGAAGGCTAGGAAACTGAAACTGCAGTCTGGAAGATCCAGCTCGACCACTAAAGCAATCATAGCTTACCCTTCCCTTTCTGTAGCTTAACAGTCCTTATCCAAGAAACACACCCTCTTCCCGTTGACCTATCCGTTAGTTTCATCGCCTCCCTTCGCATAAAAAACGACCGAATACAGTTTTCTGCATTCGGTCAGGGGAATACATGATGATAATCTTTTACAGTCCCAGTGCTTTTTCTGCACTTTCCGGCAGGTTCGGGGCTTTCTGGTTGAACCATTTCTTATAGAGTTTTGCATACGTGCCATCTTTTTTCATATCCGCAATGGCTTTATTGATGGCATCCTTGAGTTCTTTATCGTCTTGATTTAGGACAAAACCCAAGAGTTCCGATTTAGAATCAGGGATAGGAATGACGCGGACTTTTCCCTTGCCTTTACCTTCAAGGGTGGAAAAATATTCACCCACCGGTTTGTCAACGATGGCAGCTGGCGCATTCCCAACCTGGACTTCGAGAAGGGCGTTAGCGCTGGAGTCAAACTGTTTAGCCACCATACCGTGGCTTTCGGCGTATTTGGCACCTGTTGTGCCAACCATAACGGCGACGTTCTTGCCCTTAAGATCAGCAGCCGACTGGACAGGACTATCCGTGGGAACAACAATGGCCAGTTTCGATTCGTAGAAAGGCGCCGCAAAGGCAACTTTCTTAGCCCGCTCTTTTGTCATGGTCATACCTGTAGCGGCAACGTCGACTTGTTTTGATTGGATGGCCGGAATGATACCGTTAAAAGGAATATTTTCCATCTGCGGCTCGCGGCCAAGGCGCTTTGCCACTTCCCGGATCATATCGATTTCCATGCCTTTATAATCGCTTTCGTCGCCACTCGTGCCTTTATCTTTAAATTCAAAAGGCACATAGGTTGCATTTGTCGCAATCTTGAGAACTTTTTTAGCGTCCGCGTTTTTTGCCGTCTCTTTATTGGTACCGCAGGCCGCGACTGATAGGGCAAGTGCGGCACCCAGTCCGGCGGCAAGAAGTTTTTTATAAATCTTTTTCATGATAGGACCTCCCTGTAAGCATGGGATTATTATACAGCTAAGCGAATTTTTATGCAACAAGAATCAATCCTTCATAATAGGCCAAATGTCCCTATACGCCTTGAGGAATACAGGAGCTTTTTTAGTGCAATCTCAATCGGTCTCTCGAGGATCTCTTTTCCATGGAATCAGTGCAGTCAGCGCCCTTTGTGGATTCTTCCTAAAAAGACGCATGGCGGCATATTTTAGTTCCTTTCGGATGAACCTGCAACGCATGCCTTCTCGTCATGAAACAACATACCCCCATAGCTCTCAAATCGTTTATCTGAGGCTATGGGGGTACGCATCACCCTTTACGATATACGGCGCAATCACAGGCCAAGTGTCTTTTATCTTCCAGCGGTTTCCTCACTCATGGAAACGACAACGAGGTTATGCTCATTGGCAAGGGCAAGGGCCTGTTCTCTTTCTACAAAAAGAGTACGGCCGGTTTCCATGACGATGCCGGCACAGCCCGATTCAATCATGGATTCCATGGTCTTTACACCGACACCGGGCACGTCAAAGCGATGGTCCTGGGCCGGTTTGGCCGTCTTTGCGACAATGGCCCCCCTGCCCAGGCTGCCGCCGCGCTTGATGCAGGCATCGGTACCTTCGATGGCTTCCACGGCCATAATGGCCATGTCCTTGACGACGACCGTTTGACCAATATCAAGACCGCCAATCTTTTTAGCCATCCTGAAACCATATTTCATGTCTTCCCATTCCTTATCCGTCGGTTTACGGCGGCTAAGAACACCTTCTTCCGGCATGATGTGCTTGAGGAAGAGGGTCTGGTCCATGACGTGGATTCCCATCTCTTCAAGTTTTGCCACAAGGGCATTCATGATGGTGTCGTCATGACGATCCGGCAGGGACATAAGGAGCTTTACAGCCTGCCAGTCCGGAATGAGGATGCCTCCTTTATAGAGGATTTCTTTTGTTACCTTGCCAATCATGGTGACTTCGCTGACCCCTTCATTTTTGAGGGTGCTGAAGATTTTCCCAACTTTGCCGATATTGATTGCATAAAAGACGTCGGCTTCCTTTGGGAGATCTTCATGGGTTTCGGGCACAAGGGCGATAGCGACGGTGCGGTAGCCTGCCTGTTTGGCGCCGCGTACGACGTCAACGGGCAAGTGTCCTACGCCAGCAAGGACGCCTAAGGTCTTTTCCATCATGGAATCACTCCCTCCCGTGGGAGACGGATGAACGGCAAATACCCCGTTCTACGCTGCGTAAAAAGCGCATAAAATGCTCAACTTCTTCGTAGCTGTCAAGTTCCTGTTCCATAGTGGCAATAGCATCTGGCAGGGAAAGGCCACGTTTATAAAGAATCTTATAAGCCTTTTTCAGCTCCCGGCGAACAGGCATGGCAATTCCAGCACGGGAAATGCCTACGCTGTTAAGGCCTGCCACGACGGGTGGGTTGCCAGCAACGATGACAAAAGGCGGTACATCCTGGTTGATTCGGCTCATGCCGCCGCACATGCAGTTGCGGCCAATCTTGGTGAACTGGTGCACAGCCGTGAGACCGCCGATGACGGCGCGGTCTTCGACAATGACGTGACCGGCCAGGGTCGCCACGTTGCTCATGATGACGTTGTTGCCGACAATGCAGTTATGGGCAACATGGGTATAGGCCATCATCAGGACATTGTTGCCGATGCGCGTTTCATTGCCTTCCCCGACAGCGCGATGAACAGAAGCACATTCGCGGATGGTCACATGGTCACCAATAATGGTCGCCGTATCTTCCCCTTTATATTTAAGGTCCTGGGGCACTTCCCCAATGCTGGCCCCCTGGAAGAATTCACAGCCTTTTCCGATGGTCGTACGCCCCGTAATGACGACATGCGGATGAATGATGGTCCCTTCCCCAATCTTGACATCCGGTCCAATGACTGAATAAGGACCAATCTTTACGTTTGGGCCAATCTGTGCATGCGGGTCGATGATTGCTGTTTCATGAATTAAACTGGAATCTGCACTCATACTGATTCACCCCTTGTTTATTGCTTGTTCTCGGCCAGAGCAAAGAAGAAGTCCCCTTCGCAGGCTGGTTCCCCATCGACGGTGCCTTCGCAGTGGGCAACGCCCATGTTGCCTTTGATTTTCGTAATGACTGCCGTCGTAACGAGCTGATCACCCGGTTTGATTGGACGGCGGAAACGCACCTTGTCGATCTTGCCAAAGACAGCAATCTTACCGCGGTTTTCTTCCGGATAAAGCAGCGTCACGCCCCCAACCTGTGCCATGGCTTCAATGAGCAGGACACCCGGCATGATGGGATTACCCGGGAAGTGGCCCATGAACTGCGGTTCGTTGAAGGTGATATTCTTGATACCCACAGCCCGTTTCATCGGTTCCAGTTCGACCACACGGTCAACGAGGAGCATGGGATACCGATGGGGAAGGATTTTTTGGATTTCCTGAATGTCTAACGTAATCATTTTCTTGACTCCTTACTTTCAAAATCTAAGGCGCTGCGGCGATTACTGGGCCGGATTCGCCTTGCGGTAGGCATCGATTTGGCGGGAAACGCTGTCGTTGAAGGCGTGCCCCGATTTCATACAGATAACATGGGCCGATATGGGTCCCAACAGATACAAGTCACCAATGACATCAAGGATCTTATGACGGATAAGCTCGTCAGGGAAGCGGACCTTGGACAGGGTTCCCCCGTCCTTAGTAAAGACAACGACATTTTCGACGGTGCCGCCAAGGCCAAGGCCCATCTTGCGCAGTTGGGCAATTTCCTCTTCAAAGGCTACGGTTCTTGCCGGAGCAATTTCCTGGGAAAGCGTATCCCCCGCATCCGTCACATCAAGGACCTGGGTCCCAAGCAGCGGATGGGGATTGATGGAGGTAAAGGTCACGCGAAAGCCGTCATAAGGCAGGACCACAAGATAGCGGTCGCCGTCATAACAGCTGAAGGCGTGATCAATGGCGTAGACGTGACGCGGTGCGTCCTGTTCAAGAAGGCCCATCCTTAAGATAGGATCCATGAAGCCTTTGGCTGAGCCATCACCAACAGGCGGTTCGGCGCTGTTCATTTCGATGTAGCAGTTATCAATGGCAAGGATGGCAAGGGCGGCCATGACGTGTTCGATGGTCGTGACGCTGGCTCCGTTTTCAGTCAGCGTCGTGGCTCGTGTCGTTGCCGAAATATTTGAAGCAATGGCTCGCACACTGGGCCGACCCTCAAGATCCGTACGGATAAAGACAATGCCTGTGTCCGCAGGAGCCGGCTTCAGCGTCATTGCAACTGGGTTGCCGGAGTGGAGCCCAATCCCGTCACAGCAGACATCTGCTTTGAGGGTGTGCTGTTTATTGTTGTCCATATTGAATCACCTTTCTATGTTCAATTGCCCGTCATGGGCGTGCTGAAATGCTTGCGGTCACGGTAACGTCTCTTTCCATCCTTCCAGCGGTCATGGACCCAGAACCACATAGCCGGGTCGCGGCGGATTTCCTCTTCGGCAATCCGGATGAGCTTTTCCATGATAACGTGGCTGTTTTCTTCTCGGCTCAGTTGGGGATCTGCGTGAAAACAGGGATGAATAACGGCCGTAAGCGTCCCATCAGGCTGATTATGCATGAAAAGCGGGACAATGGGAGCTTTGAAGACCCGTGCCAGCTGGGCTGCCCCATCAGGGACACGGGCCGGTTTCCCAAACAGTTCAAGGTGCTCCCCCGTATGGGCAGAATCTTGATCGTAGAGAATTCCTACAAGATGTTTATCTTTTAGATAACGTCCGATGGAAAGCATGCTGCTCTTTCCATGGTTGTAGGTGACATGCTGGCCGACCATCTGCCGGTATTCGTTGATGAAGCGGTCCGCGTCACCATCGTTTTGTTTGCGGGTGATGGAAAGGATGGGATAGCCCAGAAGGGCCATACTGGCCCCCAGCATTTCCCAATTTCCGTAATGGGCCGTACACATGATGACGCCGCGGCCTTCGGCATAAGCCTCTTCGAGGTGTTCCAGGCCTTCGAAGTGGACAAGGTTCCTAAAATTGGCTTGATTGATGAGGGGATAGCGCAGGACTTCGATGAGCATGCGCCCGAAACGGGTAACGCTCTCCTTGGCGATGCGTTCTGCTTCAGTCTCAGACACGCCAAGACATTCCTTGACGTTTTCCTTGGCCATATAGCGCCGCCATTTGGGTGTAGCCAACCAGCCAATTTGGCCCAAGGCATAGGCCAGGGCATCATTGAAGCAGGTTGGCTGCACGCAGGCAATCCGGCTCATCAGTTTCATGAGGGAATACGCAAGCATTGCAGCAGTGCCTCCTTAAGGCAGGGTCTCCTTCTTTGGCACCCCTTCCCGCGGGAATGAGCTGCCCAAAGGGCCCTTGAAAGGATGCGGCGCTGCCTTGGGACAAATCAGCCCGAAAGGCGGCCGCGGACCTTTCTCATGAGTTAGAAAGTAAAGTTGACGCTCCCATAAAGATGATGGGTCCGATAGCCAACTTCAGCCGTCGTAAATTTAGCAAGGGGAATGGATGCGCCATAGTTGAAATGGCTGCCGTCATATTCCCCCATAAGGGTAAGGGACTGGCTTCCGAGCTTGATGTCCTTTTCAATGGCACCAAATCCCTTTTTGTATTGGTCCGTACCAATCCCGCCATGAATCTTAAACCCAAACGGCAGGGCCTTACTGACGACAACATAACCGCGACGGTCCTTTTCATCCCCCAGGTCGTCGCCGCCAATGGCAATGGCCGGAGTTACAGGGGTTTCGCGCAGAAGCTCCCATTTCGCACTTACTGTGCTATAGATATCGCTGTCTTTCGGATCAAAGCGGGCGCCTGCCACTTCAAGGCCCAGGGGCAAGGCCACATTGCCATGAAGGATCTGTCCATCCTTTGTCATGTCGTAACCAACGGAAACATGGCCTGGCAAACGGACAAAGGCGCTCGGGGTATTAATAATGCCGCTCGTTCCGTTTGGCGTAATCTTGGCTTCTGCCGCTAGCGGCATGGCAGAAGCAAGCGTCAGAATGGCAAGGGTCGCAACAGTCTTTTTCATGAAACCAAAACTCCTTTATTTATCGTCTTTTTTCTCGAGGGTTTCCACGAGTTTTTCCAGTTTGCGGACTTTTTTCACAAGATCACCGAGCTTACGCTGACTGGCCATCATGCGCAGCCAGTCTACATGGCTCTGCGCCGGGAAGCCAGCCCAGACAACATTGTCCGGGACGTCACTGATGATGCCGGTTCGCCCGGCAAAGGTGCAGTTGCTGCCAATCTTGAGGTGGCCTGCGGTCGCGGCCTGACCGCCAAAAGTCGTATTGTGGCCTACCGTGACAGATCCTGAAATACCGACGTGGGCCACAAGGATGCAGTTTTCTCCGATAACATCATTATGCCCGACATGGACAAGGTTATCGATCTTGGTGCCCTTGCCGATGACCGTACTGTCAACGGTTGCTCGGTCAATACAGGTGTTGCAGCCGATTTCGACATCATCGCCAACAACGACGTTCCCTGTCTGAAGGACCTTGGTATGCTTTCCTTCGCTCGTGATATAGCCAAAGCCATCACCGCCGATGACACAGCCAGCCTGGAGGATGACCCGGTCACCGATGATACAGTTTTCACGGACTGTGACATTCGAATAAAAAGTGCAGTCGCTGCCCACTTTTGCATGGCGGCCGATATAAACGTGCGGGTAGATGATGGCATTATCCCCAATTTCAGCATCTTCTGCAATATAGGCAAAAGGCAGGATGGCGGCATTTTTTCCAATACGAGCCGTCGGATGGACAAATGCGTACTGACTGATACCTGATTCGACACTTTCAGGCGGACGGAAGAGCATCAGCAGTTTGGCAAAAGCCGCCCGTGGATTCTTTACACGGATCAGGGCCTGGGGTCCTTTGAGTTCTCCTTCTTCAGGAATCATGATGGCGCCGGCCCGGCTCTTACCGGCCAGTTCCAAATAGGGCGGTACGGCAAAGGAAATTTCCGTAGGGCCTGCTTCCTCAAGCCCGTTCACGCCTGTAAGCTTCAGGGAAGGATCTCCTTGGATAATACTACCCTGTAAGAGATCTGCCAGTTCCTGCAGCGTTTTTTCCATAGCTAACATCCTTTCTTGTGATTTGTTCAGTCTGGGCAGTGCGCTCCCCTGCGTACCTGTCTATCCCAGAGTGACAAAAATGGAGCGTTGGAATACGGGAAAAAGGCGAACACACGGTTCGCCCTTTATGTCCATTATTTCATGGCTTTGATGATGTCTTCCGTGACGTCGACGCCGCCTTGCGGAACAGCTTCCTTCACGAGAATGGCACCGAGGTTCTTTTCCTTGGCAACCTGAGCCGCGGCAGCTTCAAAACTGCTCTTTACTTTATTTTGCTGCTCAGCCTGGAAGGTACGGATTTTGGCACTTTTTTCCGTATAGATTTTTTTTGCTTCTTCATCGCTCTTACCCTCTGTTTCCTTGGTAAGTTCGTCTTCCATAGCCTTGCCTTTTTCCTGCAGTTCCTTTGTGGCATTCTTGAAGACTTCACTGTCCGTCTGGACCTTCTGCATATCTACAACGCCAAACTGCTGATTGCGGCCACAGCCAAAAGCAAAGATGGCCATAACGATCATACCGATTGCCAAAATTTTTTTCATGTTTCTGATCCCTCTTACTCAACTATATTTTGTACTTCTTTTTCCACGTCGTCCGTGATGTCATCGGCCGATATATTGGCCCGCGGATTCCGAAAAACCAGGGTGTACTTCCTGGTAAGATTGATTTTCTTGATGGCGCTGAGGATATCACTGTCGATTTCCTCACGCAGTTTCTGCGTCTCCGCGTCCTGACGCTGGATCTGAGTATCCATGGAAGCAATGAGCGTATCAAGCTCTTTTTGTCCAGGTTGCTGTTCTTTTTTCGTCAGGTCAAGACCCGTTTCTTCCTTTACAAGATCCACCGTAAGGGATTGTTGGAAGGCATCCATGCGGGCACGGCTTTCGCTGATATCAGAAGCCATCTGCTCCTTGATCCACGCCGCTTTCTTTTCCTCGATGGCCTCAATGGCCTCACGGCGCTTATCCAAAAGCTCCTGTTCTTCTTGGAGCAAGGCATTTTGGGAGGCTTCACTCATCTTGATACTGCCAAGCTTTAAGCGCACATTAAAGAGCGGGATACGGAAGCGGGTTTCCACATCTTCCCGGTCCTTTTGGACATAGGATTCAGCCGCTGCATCAAGGCTTTCCGCCTTTTTCTGGAGAAGATCCTGTTCCTGGGCTTCTTTTTCCGCAACCTTTGCCGCCAACTGGGCGGAACGGAAGCGGTCTCGGCCCTTTCCTGCAAGGGAGCGCATCTTACCCAAAATGGCAAGCTGCTGATGACCGTCCTTGAGCTGCCGCTCCCGGAGGGCCTTTGCTGTTTCAAGGTCCGTTTTTTGTTTTTGCCACACCTTGTACTTGGGATGCTGTTTGACGAGCCGGTCCCAGTCCACGACGGCAAACCGTGGTACTTCCCTCGAAAGGAGGCCGTTTTTCAGGGACGCACAGCCCGCTGTCACCATAAGGCACGCCACTAGGAGGCAGATAAGCTTCCTCATAGGTCCCTCCTCCTTCATGAGCCCTTAGTTTTTCTTGGCTTGTTTCTGGAGTTCTGCCTGGACATCAGCCGTCACATCAACACCGCCATAAACGACAGCGCCTTCATTGACGATGACCGTAAGCCCCTTGGTCTTGCCGACGGCGACAATGGCGTCATCAACTTTTTTCTTCAAGGGGTCGACAAGTTCTTTCTGCTTATCCTCGAGGCCTTTTTGCAGCTCTTCGTGGAGCTTTTGCTTATCGGCGTCGCTCATGTCCTTGCTTTTTTCGTTGTACTGGCTTTCAGCATCCTGGGCAGCTTTCTGCATTTCCACCTGAGCATCCTGGATGCCTGGGACGGCCTGGACCAGTTGGTTGTAGTTTACTTTGCCAATGGCAGAATCAGTTGTTCCGCCGGAACCACCCGTGAGACCGGCACCCCGCACAGCAATGGCGAAAGCACCGATGACGAAGATGGCGGCAATCGCAAGGGACACCACTTTCACGTTTTTCTTATTGGCAAATTCAATCATTTCTATCCCTCGTTCCTCGTTTTTCTCTTAGAATTGTCCACCGAAGCTGAAGTGGAAGCGGCCGCCCCGATCAGAACTGTCAAGGCGATAGCCATAGTCCAGACGGATTGGGCCAAGCGGGGAGTTGATGCGCAGTCCCAAGCCCACCGTGTACTTCAGGTCGGACAGGTCAAAATCCGTTTCATCATAATCCTTGCTCCAAGCATAGCCAGCATCCGTAAAGGTGACACCCTGAACCTGCTTGATGATTGGATAACGGAATTCCAGGGAGCCCTTCAGCATGCTGTTGCCCTTGAACTGGTCATCGCGGTAGCCACGCAGGAATTCACTGCCGCCGACGGTAAAGCGCTGGCTGAGCGGCATATCCCCGTTGGCATAGCCGGCACCGAGATTAAGTGCCCAGACATTGTCCTTACCCATGCGATAGTAGTAACGATAATCGGCTTGATATTTTTCAAAGCGGAAGTCACCGCCGAAGTTTGCCCATTCAAAAGAATACATGGTACGCTTGCCTTCGCGGGGATCATAAATGTTATCACGCGTATCAAGGATACGGGCAAAGGTGATACTGCGGGTCGTACCGAAGTTCTTCTTACGGCGTTCCGCAGCAACGTCTTCACCAAGATACCTGCCTTCATCAACGCCTTCAAAGTACTGGTTCGAATCGTAGCCATCGACCTTGCCCTTGTACTTGTCGTCGCGGTTTTTCAAGGTAATCTGGTTAGTGATAAATTCGTTGTCAGTGACGCGGCTGAAGAAAATTTCTTCGCCGATGCGCTTTTTGTAGTAACGGGCAATTTCATCGCCGTCACGATCGTAATCGGCATATTCGTTCGTCATATTATAGAACGTAAAGCCCGCCGTAGTTTCCTTGTCATCAATCCACGGTTTGATGTAGGAGACTTCAAAGTTGGTATTGGTTTCATCATCGCCGCCAAATTCCCAACGGACATTGACACTGTCACCCGTCCCGCGGAAGTTCTTATCGCCGACGCTGACCATGCCTAAGAAACCATCTGCATCGGAGTACCCGGCCCCAATGCCGAAAGTTCCCGTGCTCTGCTCAACGACCGTGATTTCAACGGATACGGTATTGGGCATCTGACCTGGATTCAGTCGGATATTGACATCCTCGAAGAAGCCGAGGTTGTAGATTTTCTGCATGGAACGGCGCGCCAGCTTGGCGTTGAAGGGATCGCCCTTTTTCATGCGCATTTCACGGATGATGACATAATCCTTCGTCTTTGTGTTGCCCTTGACGCGATAATCTTCAATGACGCCTTCAGCAACCTGAAGGATAAGATGGCCATCAGGGAGCATGCGGATATCGCTGACTTTAGCCAAAATATAGCCTTGTTCCGCATAGAGGCTTTCCACCTTGCGGGCCCCGACATTGACGTCGCGGGAATTCACCACTTCGCCTTCCTTAAGTCCCATGGCACGGATGATGTCATGGCTCGAGATCTTCGTGTTGCCTTCAACTTCAAGTTCCGTGAGGATGGGGTTTTCAGCGACATGATAGACAATCTGGACGCCTTCGGGAACGCGGGTAAAGGTCGGAACGATATCATAGAACCAGCCAGTTTCATAAAGGGAACGGATGTCGTCCTGCATTTGAACCGCAGTAAACTTCGTACCCGCGCTCATCTTGAGGCTGTCTTGAAGGACTTCCGCCTTTTCATGCTGATTGCCCTCAAAGGTTACTTTCGTCACCGTCAGATTCTCATATCCCTTAACTGAATTGGCAAGCTTATCGTATTCGTCAACAATGCCTGCTCCATCATCAGGCGTAAGGAAACTGCGGCCAGGCGCCTTGCGGTTTTGGGCTTCGGCGATTTCCTTCTGCTGCTGCATACGGGCTGCCAGCTGCTCATCCTGGGCTTCTTGCTCCTTGCTTTCTTTTTGGAGGGTTTCCTTCCCCACCTTTTCGATATAGGTAATGCCATTGCGGCGCACTTCACGATAGATGGGCTTATCAGGCAGGGTTTCTTCTGTCTTGGCACTCTCTTTTTGAGAGTCATCCGTGATTCCAGTTCCGGTGCCAATTCCTTCTTTTGCTTCTTCCGTTACCTCAATGGTTCCGACTTCTCCCGATTGGGTCTGGACCCCATTTTTGGTCAACGTCACTTCCTGGCTGTGGGAAACCTCTGCATAGGCAGGCGAACTCAGCAGTAAAGATGCAAAAATGGCTGCCGACAGCTGTTGCCAATGTAATTTGCTATTCATACATAACCCCCTACAAGTTTCGGTTAGAATCCTTCTAGCTGGTTGGATTCAGTAAATACACGCTACAATTATACCCTTTAGAAAGAAAAATTACTAGTCAAAGGCAGGATTCGAGAAAAAAGTTCACAAAAAAGAATTCCCCTTTCCGGCCTTTTTCTAGGCGGCTCCTAGCTCAGAAAAAGGCAGAAGGGGAAAACGATCAGTCAAAGGGGGCGGGCTCCAGACTGGAAGAGGGCGCTCGCTCCCCATAGCCCGTGAGCCCACCGCCACCTTACGCCGAAAAGGAGCAATGGGCCACGCACCTAGGTCAATCAGGGCCGTGCTTTTCTTTAGAACCTCGTATGATACTGTACACCATACCAGGCCCTGTTTTCTTCGTCGACGGATACGCTGAGGTTCAGGCGGCGGTTGAGGAAGTATTCCGCAAAGATGCTCGAGTCTTCCCCATCGAAGCTTGCCGTATAGCCAAGACGAAGTTTGTCGCCGAAACTTTTAGCCACAAGCCAGTTGTATTGCCGCCGATCATCGCCAATCACTTCATTTGCCCGTTTCGCATCGACGCTAAAGCCAATGCCGGACTGGAGACTCCCACTGTAGACGCGCAGTTCGTCCAGCTGCAGGGCCTGTTTGATGGCATCTTCCACATCGGACAGGTAGCTTAGCTGGATACCAGCGTCGATGAGCCCCATCCAATCATTGTTGGTCAGGTCCGCGTTATCCGTCTTCAAGGTCAGGAAGCGTTTGAGCGTATTTTCATCCTTGGGCGGATCACTCTTTAGATGGACCTGCAGTCCATCCATGGACAGCGGTCCTTCGATGGTGGCAAGGATCATGTACTGGCCAAGACGCGTAAAAGCTTTCATATCAAGGTGGGGCGTAAACGTTCCTCGCTCCGGCCAAGTGACGATGCTGCGGCCCATCCTAAAGGGGGTATTGAGGTAATTGAGGGTCCCCTTTGTCAGATTGATGGCGCCTGTAATGTCCGGATCTGCTGTCGTTCCCCCGAGGTGGATCTTGCCGCCGCCCCAGATATCATAGAACGACGCCGTATGAAGGTGCATCTTCTCCCCGAGATCAACTGTAAAGTCAAGACCAATAGGCGATCCGCCACTGCCAAAACTCGGCACGGAGGTCAGTCCGATATAGAGGTCCTCCAGATTGAGAGCGCCCGCTACAAATGGGATCCCATTTTTCTGTGTAACGGAAATGTCCCCATTGACCTTGCCTCCAATCTGCCGCGAATCAATGAAGACATCGCGGATAGCCGCCGTAAGGGCATAAGGCGATTCCCCGCCATGAAGTTCATAGCTTCCTGACGCCATGACGCTGCCATGATCGCCAATGACGGCAGACAGTTCCTTAAGATTGACTTTCGTTCCTGCAAATTCTGTATCTAGCTTCACGTGGTCGATGGTATTATTCATGCCCCGCAGCTTGATGGTGCCGTCATCGAGACGAATCGCACCATCTAAGGTATAGTCCTCCAAGGTCCCGCTCACATTGAGGTTTCCTTTCATAGGACCGGTTGCCCACTGGACATATTTCGTAAGCGTCGGCAGGATGTCAAGATTTGCATTGTCAAGGTGCAAGTCAAGGTTCATCTGCGCGTCGGGATTACGGCGATTCTCCTTGGCCCGTAACAGGTCAAGGGGCAGGGTACCGTAGGCAGACAGCTTATAGATTCCGCGCTGGACAAGGAACTGGTTCAAAGTAAACATACCATCCCGCAGTGTGGCCATGCCGTAAATGGAGTCGAAGGTTACTCCGCTTACAGAGCCGCCCGTTACTTCAAGGGAGAAGTTCCCATTTGGATCATCAAAGGGCCCCTTGACCTGTGCGGCCATATTGAGGGCACCCCCAATTTCCGGCGGATCATCAAGGCTTACCGTAAGGATCTTAGGCGAAATGCCATTTGCCGCGACTTCAAGGTCCAAGGTCCGGTTCTTCATATCCACTTCACCTTGGGCAGCAAAGAGACCGCCGCCTTTTTCAAAGGCCTGGAGCTGGTTGATATGCCAAACGCCGAGGTGACCAAAAATATCAAAATCAGCGGAATCAAAGGGAACACCCTGCACTTTTCCATCTTCCACCTTACCTTTGATGGCAAGGCCCGTTCGGCGTCCATTCGGATTAAGGGCAATGGTACCGGAAAGAAACCCATCAATATCAAGGTCGTAGCCGCCCATTTTAAGGAGACTCCGCACGTTCCCCCGCTCCACTTCCGCTTTCCACTGGTAGTAATGGTTCAAAAGGTCAATATGAGCGGACAGGAAATAGTCTCCTCCTGATTTCTGCTGGAAGGAGCCTTCAAGTTCGTTGATTTTGCCCCCCGTGGAATCAATGGATAGGGCAAGTCCCGTGAACTCCTCACCGTTGATGATTACGGAATTTGAAGACAATACACCGGTGAAAAGCGGATTGGAAAGGTTGCCGCTTACAGCCCCGTTAAAGTTCACGCTGCCTTGGAGACTGGCTGCTTCCTTAAGCCAAGGCAGACGCTGGAGCATGATGCCGTAGGCGTCGATTCCTAGGGCAAGGTCTCCATTTTTAGCAATGGTCCCTGCAAAGGTTGCGGTCGATGTCAAGGCCTGGAGCTTGAAGTTTTTCATCGTAATAGCGCCGTCATTGACGGAGTAGTCACCAGATAGCTCATCGACAAGGAACTTATTGACCGAGCCATCGTAGGCCCGCACATGACCCGTAATATTAGGATTTTTTAGCGTCCCTGTCACGTGGACCGTATTGGTGAGGTTTCCTGTAACAGGAAGAGGCAGGGCAAAGGCATCGGAGAAAGGTTCAAGACGTACGCCCTTGGTGACGACTGTCAGGTCAAGCCAGGGATCATCACCCGTAAGGACAACGGAGCCATCAAGTTCGTGACGGCCTTGCGGCGGATCAAGCTCCACCTTCGTCAGACGGACGACACGATCCTTCCAGCTGACAAGACCGTGGGCTTCTTTTGCGATAAAGCCTTTAACGGAGACATCCTTGAGGGAAAAGGCTGCCGTCCCTTCTGGGTCATCCGTGGTTCCTTCAATCATCATGTGAGCAGAAAGAAGACCCTCTCCTTCTTCTCCGAAGGAGGCAAGGATAGGTTCCACAGGGAGATCCGTAACATAAAAATTTCCCTTAAGGGCTGAGCCTTCAAGACTGCCCGAGCCTGTCACAGAGCCGCCATTTTCCGAATCTGCCGCAAAGCGGTCCAAGGTCAAGCGACCCTTTTCATACACAGCGCCCAAATCAACATGGGTAAAGGAGAGCCCATGGACCGTGAGGGACAGATCATCACTAAGGACGTGGGCAAAAAGGTCATCATCATAGCGTCCCTCAGCATAGAGGTCGCCGGAAAGGACAATGCTGCCTACATCAGGGGCCACCGCTCCCAAATCAAGACTCTCGCTTTTAAGCGTCGCAGCAAAAGTGCGGTCCTGCGTATCATATGAAGCCGTCAAGGTCCCTTTGCCGCCAGCAAGATAGAAGGTTCCGTCCGTAACGTTTACTTGGGTTCCCTGAGCCGAAAGGGGCAAGTGAAGGTTATCTATTTCATATCCTTTCACGGTCAAGGCCGGACTGTCCACGGTTCCCGCGGCAAGAAGGCTGTCAAAAGAGCCATCCAGGGAGGCACTTGCCGTAACACGGCCTGAAAGAGGAAGGTCCAAGGGAATTGCGTCAAGGTCAAAGTCATCCGTCTTTACAGCAAATTGGTGAAAAACAGGCGTCTGTGCGTCAGTAAGGTCAAGTCCCCCATTCAAGGTAACCGATGACCTATCAAGGGACACCGTAAAATCTGTAAAAGCAAGGTCCTTATTATCAAAGTGGACCGTTCCTACAGCCGTAAGCGGCAGCAAGAGATTGTCCTTATGAACGGATAAGGATAGGGAATCTGCCTTGACGCTCCCCGAAAGCTTACTTTCCTGATCATCGTTGCGCCAGGTAACAGAAAGCTTTGAAAGGGTTCCTGCAAGATCCGCTATAGGGGCATAGTGCGCCACAAGGGCCGCGTAGGGCGTTACGCAAAAAGTTTCAGTGCTCGCCGACACTTCTCCGGTTCCGTCACTTTTAATGGAACCGATCAGCTGCAGTGTCTCCCCCTTTTCCGTCGTAAGATCCATGTCAAGACCATAGACAGGGTTATGGACAAGGTCAATGGAACCGGATGCACCGACATGCCATGTGCCATAAGGCGTTGAAAGCTGAATCGAGCCTCGATTGACCGTCACTAAGCCGCGGAAGTCCTCACTGGACGACTCAGACTTTTTAATAAGATTTTCCACGTTCCAGCGATCGCTGCTGTCCATGACCATATACACCGTTGGATTGTTGATGGCAACAAGGCTCACCATCCTGCTAGTCCCGTGTCCCAGCAACAGGTTCAATGGATTGACGCGAACAGCGACTTCCGGAATCTTTGCCACAAGGATACCCGCTCGGTCATAGATTGCACTGTCCTTGATGCGGAAGGTCAGGTCCGGGCTGACTTCAATCCGGTCAATATGGAGTTTTCCGTTGATATACTGAGCCGCTGTTTCCTCCACCATGGGCCGCACCGTGGGAAGCACCCTTGGCATGAGAACCTTGAATGTCCCTACATAGAGTGCCGGTATGACAAGGAGAAGGAAAGGCAGGCGTTTTTTCCATTTTGGCCGCATGATCCGCCTTTCTGGAACGGGATACCGTTCCCCTTGGGAAAATCAGGTGAAAAAGGGGCTGGTTGTTCCGTTTTCCCATAGATACAACTATAGTATACCAAAGTGAAGGGAAAGAAGAAAATAAATTTTAGTTGAACGGGATTAGGAATGCTGTAATGCTATGAGAGAGTGACGCTAAAACTGTAAGGTGCGGTGAAAAGTCATTCGCGGTCCGACGGGCCGGCCCTTTCCTAAGGTGAGACGTCCATCACACAAAAGAACATGCCCCCATTGTTTCCATAGAACAATGGGGGCATGTCTTCATATCAAACCGGTACGATTTGTGCGCCGAGCACTCCTATCTTATTCTTCCACATCCGTCGGAACACCCATGGACTGTTCAAGCAGTGCCCATGACGTGTTGTAATCATAGAGGGCTTGGATGTAGTTATTTTTGGCGGTCGTCAGGGCAACGGAAGCATCGAGGACGTCCGTGTTCGTTCCCACACCGGCCTGGTAGCGCAGCTGGGCGATACGGTAATCTTCTTCTGCTTGTTCAACCGCGACTTCCGTTGTCTTGATGCGTTTTTCTGCTTCCCGCATGCTAAGGTACGACGTTCTGACAGCAAGATTCACTTGGTCGCTGATCTGGCGATAGCTTTCCTCAGCTTTGACGACGTTAGCCTTGGCCTGACGGATCTTAGCAGCATTGACGCCATAGTCCCAGATGTTGAAGTCCACAGAAGCCCCAACGGACCACTCATATTTATGGGCACCAGGGAAACGGTCATCAGCCCAGCCATTAGCGGCGCTGAGGCTCACCTGCGGCAGGGTTGCCGCGTTGGCAATCTTTTGTTCTGCTTTTGCCATATCAACGGAAGCCTGGGCCTGATGGATCTCGGGCCGGTTCAGCATGGCGTAGGAAAGGCAGTTATCAAGGGTATAGTCATTGGGTTTATATTCCAGCCCTTCACTCAGGGAAAGAGGCGTCCCCGTCGGAAGCCCCAAGACGTTGTTCAAGGTGGCTACGGCCACATCATAGGAATTTTGGGCCTGGGTCAGGGTCTGCTGGGCATCGACAAGTTCCACCTGACTGCGAAGAACATCGACTTTTGCGGAAACACCTACATTAAACTGGGACTGGGTATTCCTCAGATGCTCAGCCAGCCGGTCCACGGTTTCTTTCTGGAGGTTCACCGTATTGATGCTTTCAAGGACATCATAATATCCCTTGGCCGCATTGTAGCGCGTCGTCTGGTAGGCGCTATTCATGCCATATTCATAATATTTTTGGTTGGCCTTGGCTTCTTCTATCTGACCTTCGAGTTTCCCGCCCGTGTAGATAGGAACGGAAATGCTCACAGTGTTCGTGCTGCTGTTTGTCCCCACAGGGCCAGTAGCGAGCGTTGCACCAGCAGCCGTCTTATACCTCATGTTCCGCCCCGTGGAATGAGCAAAATCAATGCTTCCCCAACGAGCTGCCCGAGCCGCGTCAAGTCCGGCCTTAGCGGCATCCAGTTCGGACGAGGAAATCTTGACATCAGAGTTATTTTCAAGGGCCATGCGAACGGCCTTATTCAGATCGAGGCTGACAGATTGAGGTGCCTCTTGGGCAAAAGCGGTGCCAAGAGACAGGACACTCAAGAAGACAGCGCCGATCAGTGCTTTTTTATGGATATGCATGACGTATCGTACCCTCCTCAAATTCTGACTGGCTAGTCAGTAATACACATTATATGCGCAATATTTTTGAAAGTCAACGGGGTGAGCCGGTTTTTACTCCCGTTCCACCAATTGTTCACAAATCCTTAAAAACGGGCCCTCAGTCCCAAGTAGGTGAGATCACTATGCCCATCAAGGACATCCATGTTTTCTCCAATGAGGGACAGTTTTGGGGAAAAGGCCCACTCAGCGCCTACCTTGAGCTTACCGTCATTGAAGTCATAGTAATCCGTAAAGAGATGGAATTTGGGCGACAAGAGCCAATCCGCACCAACACCAAATTCGCCTTCCATGAGGCCAACACGGCCCACAATGAACTTGCCAAGGCGCTTGTTGTAATGGAAATTGAAATCATCATCGCCGCCGGCGTCGCTCACACCGAGGTAGAAGAAATCATTTTGGCTTGTCGGCAGTTCGGCACCGATATCGGCACGCCATTTACTGTCCTTGTCGCGATACATGACATCTGTCCGGATGCGGGCATCGGCAACGACGCCCATGACGCGGTTTGCTTTTTCGCTTGTTTCAGCCGCGTTATGGATGGTAATCTTAAGATCGTCCTGGACCTTAGGGTCGGTCACAACGCCCTGAAGGGAAGCCGCTGTTTCCTTGATGGTTTCACTGACGTCCTTCATATTGGCCGCCATGAGGGCTACGTTGCGGCCCGTTTCGCCGTTATTGTCAGCCTGGGTCATGATGCTGTTCATGTGGACTGTCATTTCCTTCATTTGGCCGACCATGGCATGGATATCACCTTGGTTATCCTGGGCCATCTGGGCCAAAGCCTTCGTAAAGGCATTGAGGTTCTTTGTGATTTCTCCGGTCTGGACAAAACCTTCCCGCATGGACTTCTGGACAGCTTTATCACCAAAGACGTTGCTGAAGGCATCAGCAACCGTCTCCAATTTTTCCATAACCTTGCCCGATGAACTCATGAGCTTATCAACGCCTCCCGTTGTTTGCCCCGTGATTGTCTCCCCTTCCCGGAAGGTGACACCTGTAGCAATCTCCGGAGGGGTAATGGTAACAAACTTGGTTCCCATGACGCCGTCCATGCCAATGCCAAACTGGGAATTACGGGGCACTTTTTGTTTCTGGTCAATTTTCATGACAACCTTGACTTTGGACCCATCGACGAGAATATCATCGACCTTTCCAATCGGAACACCGGCAAAGCGGACTTCGTTGCCGACTTTGAGACCATTGACATTGTCAAAGATGACATTGAGCTTATACTGCCGGGACGCAAAACTGAATACACCCAAAAAGGTGAGCATCAGCGCCAGGATAACAAACCCTCCCAGCGTCACGGCTCCAACTTTTACTTCGTCTGTGGATTTCATGATTTCACTCCTTTGTTGGGTTCTCTTCAAATAGGTCACTGCGGATGAAGGCCTTTACAAGGGGCTGGTTCGTATGACGGGCCTCGTGGGGCGTCCCAGAAAAGACAATCTTACCCTGATTGAGCATGAGGATTCGGTCCGCGCAGAGGAAGGCGGACGCCATATCGTGGGTTACAAGGATGGACGTGATGCCCCGCTTACGTTTCGTATCAAGGATAAGCTGACTGATGTTTGCCGCCATAATGGGATCAAGGCCAGCCGTAGGTTCATCATAAAGGATGATTTCAGGATCAAGGGCAAGGGCACGGGCGAGGCCAACGCGCTTTTTCATTCCCCCAGAAAGTTCTGCGGGATAGGCCTTTTCGTTCCCAGAAAGTCCTACGGACGAAAGAAGATCCCTTACCCGCAGTTTGATATCGTCTGTTAGCATGTGGGTATGCTGTTTAAGACCAAAGGCCACATTTTCTTCCACTGTCAGAAAATCAAAAAGGGCAGAATACTGGAAAACCATCCCCATGTGAAGCCGCAGGTCGTTCCACTGTTTTTCCGTAAAATGATTGACCTCACGGCCTTTTATCCGGACACTGCCCCCCATCGGCTCAAGAAGCCCAATAAGAAGTTTCAGGGTCGTACTTTTGCCCGTACCGCTCGGACCGATAATAGCAACGGTCTCTCCTTTTTCAACGGAAAAGGATACATGGTCAAGGACCGTCTTGTCCCCAAAGGACATGTCCACGTCCTTAAATTCAATTACCGTTTCGCTCATATCAGCCTCCATGGACGTACAACATAACGGAGAGGAAATAGTTGAAGATAAAGATCAGGATAATGGAAAGAACAACGGATGCCGTTGTAGCCTTGCCTACCCCTTCGGCCCCTTGCTGAGCATTAAGGCCCTTATGGCATCCGATGACGGCGATGATGGCACCAAAAACGGAACCTTTGATGAGGCCGCCCACAAGGTCCCAAGATTCAACGAAGCCACGAATGGATTCGATGAACATATGGCTCCCGATTCCGGCATAGTTCATAGCAACAAACCCGCCGCCGATATCACCGACGAGGTTGGCATAAATAACCAGGATGGGCATCATGAGCACAATGGCGAGAAAGCGCGGGGCCACAAGATACTGGGTTGGACTGGTCGCCATAACGCGTAGGGCATCGATTTGTTCCGTGACCTTCATGGTACCGATTTCAGCAGCAATGGCGGCTCCGATCCGGCCGGCCACAACAACACCGGCAAGGATAGGTGCCAACTCGCGGGCCATAGCAATGGCCACAATGCCGCCGACGGAATCAGCTGCACCAAAACGGACAAATTCCTTCGCCGTCTGAACGGATAGGACCATGCCCGTACACATACTCGTCATGCTTACAATGGGCAGGGAATCTGCCCCAAGCTTTGCCATCTGGCGCAGGACCTCCCGCGGTGTGGCCTTGGAAAGGGCGGCGCAGGTCGCAAAAAAAAGATTCATGATGCGTCCTGTCGCCCGAAAGGCATAAACGGCCCGGTGGCCCAAATAGGCACAGATTGTCTTAAGTCCCATGACGTAACTCCTTTATTGCAGGAACGCAGGCGTTCTGCATACTTAGAACTCGTTCTAATATTATACCGCATTTTGTGGAAAAAATTAATGAAAAAATAGGTCTCTTTATGAAGCATTGCTGGCCCGTCACGACTTGTATGCGAAAAAAATCGTCCGGGCAGTTTTCCTGATACGGCATGAGCCCATTGCTTCAGGACCCTCTTTCCTAAAGCAATGGGCTCACTATCATTATCAAGGTGCCGCAATTATTGCGGGAATCATTTTACCGCTTTTTCACCTGCACTGTAATTCCTGTTTCCCCGCTGATGATGAAGTCCATGGTATATTTCTGCTTGTTTGGGCTTCCTTTGAGGAGGGTCGAGACACCGGAAGCAAAGCTTTGGGCATCTCCGTCCTTAGCTTCTACAGAATCAAGATTCTGGGCAAGATCTACGACAATTTCATTATTGGCATCCATAGTATTGAAGTCACTCAGGAAATCCTTGAATTCCCGCTGAGCATTGGCCATAGAGCCAGCCATCTGCTCATCCCCCGCATTTTGCTGGTTACGGCGGTTCAAGGCGTTTTGCAGCCATTGTGTCGCGTTGCCGCTGCGTACAATGAGGTTCATGGGCCCCGGTTTCTGCTTATCAGGGACCTTGAAGTGGATGGTCCTCGTAAATTCCTTGGCCCGATAGGGCTTAAAGGTCAGGCGAATGGGCAGATCCCCACCCTGTACCACAGGCTGATTGGGGAAGGAGGCGCTGACCAATTCCGCTACTTCGCACTGAGCGCTTGTTTCCACATCAACATTGACATCAAAGATCTTCACCGTGTCAAAGCGGTTGTTCATAAGCATATCAAGCGCGATATTGAGCTCGGAATTCGTGATCTTGCCGATGTCCTTGCTGCTATAGAACATGTTCTCCCGGCGCAGGCGGATGGGTCCTTCCTTCTCTCCCTGGGCAGTTACGGTGAAACGGATACGGCTTGTTCCGCCGCCTTTACGGTCCTTGGCAAGGCTTACGGCGTTATACGCAACTCCATCCACAAGGGTTGGCACAAGGTCCTCATCAGTGACAAGCTGAACATTCGTTGATTGGTGAAGGCCACGGTCCATATCAGTGACAGACACGTACATAGGGATGATCTTGGCATTTTCTCCCAATTTTCCCGCAACGCCGCTTAAGCGATCCTCTGTAATGCGCCCCAAGGTATCACCAAGAGAGCCCACTTTAAAGGCGCTCTGAATATTAGGGACAGCTGCATAGATATAGGCATTCGTCATGAAATAGTCACTCTTACCATGCTGCATAAACGGATGACCAAAAGCCAGGATATGGCCATCATCCCCCACCCAAGTAACAGTGCCAATGGCACCAATATTCATGTCGCCCCGGACCAAGGAAACACCGACGGAGCTTCCCGGTTCGAGTCCCACACCGGAAAGAGCATCAGCCCCTGTCGGTACGGCATAACTTGTAAGGCCAAAGGGTTTCAAGTTCTCGTTGAGGTGATGAAGCCCATCTTCCGTAAACCCACTGACCATGAGGGGCGTGCTTTTTGCTGCGAGGCCCTCAAAGACGGACGGACGCGGATCAGGTTCCTGAAGCATATCGAGCATCTGGTTGATGGGGGTCAAAAAGCAGTAGTTAGGGTCTGAAAAGGCCTGTCCATACGCCACAGCACCGGCTAGGCGTCCATCAATATAGACCGGGCTGCCGCTCATGCCTTGGGAAATACCGCCATTTTTTCTGAGGTTATCTCCAGAAGCACGGATGAGGATGCTATAGCCCCCTGTTTCCGAGCCGGTCACGCCAAGGACCTCCACATCAAAGGTCTCTATCTTGGTACCTTGGAAAACGGTCTTGCCGTAGCCCGTCATGCCTGGGCGCAGCTCCTCTACCGCAATGGTGGGTACATTGGCAAATGCCACCGAAATGAGCATCATCCAAACAAGGCTTACCATGAGCCCCATTCGTTTCAAAAAGCGTAGCATAGGTCCTCCCTACTTTTGTTATAGATACGAAAAAGAAGCTGCAACCCTTCACGCGCTGCAGCTTTAAGACTTGTTATGGTTCTTCAATCTGGGCAACAACTTGGCCAGCTGAAACCGTACTTCCTGGCTTTGCCGATACGGAAACGACCTTGCCGCTGCAGTTGGCTCTTGCAGCCGGTGCCGAACCAGCAAGGGTCTTGACCGTAACCAGGACGCTGCCTTCCTGGACAGAAGCCCCAACGGAAACAGCGGTCACCACCTGTCCGGAAAGACTGGCTGTCTGCGGTCTTGTGGTTGCTGCCTGAGCAATACCCAGCGCGGCAATGACCATAAGGATAGCGAGGGCCCACACATTTCTTTTATGGAGTAAATTTCTCATCATGATATCCACCTTCTTTATGACAACGACAAATTAGGTTTCGTTGTAGCTATCATTATATATCGAAAGTATCCCTTCATGCAAGTCCCCTTAGCGCGGGAAAAGGCCCAGAGCCACACGGACTGGCCGTTCAGCACCATCGCTGGGACGGTTCTTCACGGCTCCATTCACCACCATTTCACTGGATCCTCCGCCGTCAAAGTTCATGGCCCGATCCGCGCCAAGCTGGATCAGGTAACGTGCCAGTTCAGGAAGGGTCATCCCTGCACTGCGGCTTGACCGCCCGTCTGCCACCACAACAAGGATAGTCCCATCCTTCTTGATGCCAACCGCGGTCCGGGGTGCCCGTCCATCCGCGATATCGGAAGGAATCTCCTCAAGACTTGCCGTCACATTCACAAGGCCGTCATAAACCAGAAGAGGCCCTGCCGTACCCACACTAGGCGCCTTATCGGCAAGAGGACTGCCAAGACTGGTCTTGATCTTGACCTTATCCCCAACAGCAAGGGGGCGCAAGAAGTCCGCTGCCGTGCCATGTCCGGAAAGAACGGTCATGTTCCAGCTCATGGGCATGCTGCCTGTTGTGCCGGTCTTTATGACGCGGCCGTTACGGATGGCCACTTCCACGCCTGCCGCGTTCGTATCCGTTGTATCGTCATAGCCATTATTATAAAAAATCAGGTCATTTTCAAGGCGCATGCGATTCAGACCCGTTATCTTCATTTCCGCCCCATCAGGTCGGGTCACGGTGCCCGTAAAAGAAAGCCGCGGCAAGATGGCTGCTTTTCCCTTTTCTTCAAGAACGAGACCTGTGCGGGGCGTTTCTTCCATACCAAGCCACTTGCCACGAATCTTGAGATTTCCAACAACCCAGATATCGGAGTCAAAATAGGAAGCATTGACAAGGGCCTTGGCCCCAGAACGGCGGGAAATCATGGAAAGGGTCCCCTTTTGGATGGTGTGGCCATAGCCCGGTACAAATTGGAGTTCATAAGCACTGTCAGGCGCAATCGTGAGAACGTAGGTGTCAACATTGCCTGCTCCCAAATTAACGCGGCTCTTTCGGTAGGTCACCCCTTTGCCGAGGTTCTCGCCCGTTTTTTGGGGGGATTCCGTGCTGCTTTTGCTCTTTGTCGGAAAATCAATGACCAAGCGGCCTGGCTTCTTAAGGAAAAAGACCTTGTAGTCCGGTACACTTTCCCGGAAGGTGACGACAAGACGGCTCTTTTTTCCCAATGGCGCCAGGACCGCGTTTTTGACGCGCCGGTCCCTCACCCGTACGGACCGCGTCCGGTCCGTCTTGGCGTCAAAGGTAAGGGTGAGTGTCCTGCCTTGGGCCCGTTCCTCATAGTGCATAGTCTCATCAATATCCATGACAAGCCGCGCCCGTGTATCCTTGACGCCGCCCCGAAGGTCACTGATGGTTGCTGCCATGGCCGAACCAGCCATAAGACTTGCTAGAAGCGCAATGGTCAGGGTTCGCCCAATTTGTTTTATGTTCATGTTTTTTGTTCCCTCTCATACAGATGAAAACGGGGCGCCGCACAGCAGCACCCCGTCTATGATGTTGTTGCTATTCCTGATGGAGCAGTCCGTCCATGATGACCGAATGGGAAAAAGCCTTGCCGGCTCCGATGGCAACGCAGTCCAAAGGATCTTTAGCGACCTTTGTCCGAATGTGTGTATCAGACTGGACAACGTCGGCCAGTCCCTCCAAAAGAGCACCCCCACCCGTCAGGACAATGCCTTCACTAAGGATATCCGCCGCAAGCTCCGGCGGCGTCTTTTCGAAAACGGAACGGATGCATGATAGGATCTGGGATACGGGTTCCCCCATGGCACGCATTGTGTCACGGCTCGTCATGCGCAGTGCAGTCGGCAGGCCCGTAATCTGATCACGTCCGCGGACGAGCATATCACCGTGCATTCCCAGACGGCTCACACTGCCAATCTGGAGTTTGATTTCTTCGGCCACGTTGTCTGCGACCTGAATGTTCAGATCCTTTTTGAGGTAACGCACAATGGCCTCATCAAATTTATTGCCGCCGATGCGCAGTGCCTTGCTGGCAACAATACCGCCAAGGCTGATGACGGCCACATCCGTCGTCCCGCCGCCAATATCGACGACCATGCGTCCTTTTGCTTCCCGCACGTCGATGTCAGCTCCAATGGCCGCTGCCAAGGGTTCCTCAATGAGAAAGGTCCTTGCCGCGCCAGCCTGGGCACAAGCCTCAATGACAGCTCGCTTTTCAACACTTGTCACTCCCGTCGGGATGCAGACCATAAGACGGGGCTTAAAAAAGATGTTGCGTCCCACGACCCGTTCGAGAACAGTACCAAGCATGCCGGCAGTCGCTTCATAGTCGGCGACAACGCCGCCAGCAAGAGGTTGGACCACATCGATGCGGTCAGGCGTCTTCCCCAGCATTTCCTTTGCCCGCCGACCGACGGCAACGACTTTTCCATTTGTTTTGTCAATGGCCACCATGGAAGGCTCACGGTAAACAATGCCCCGCTCTGGCAGGAAAATAAGCAGATTGCTCGTTCCCAGGTCCACGCCGACGTCAACATTGGTAAAGAGCCTTGACAGGAAACCTTCTTCCAGCCGCTTCATATGCGCCTCAGCCTACGCGCTGGATGTCGGCCCCAAGGGCCGTCATCTTCGTTACTAGATTCTCGTAGCCGCGGTCGATATGGTAGATATCGGTGATTTCCGTTGTACCATCAGCCACAAGTCCCGCAAGGACCATGGCCGCCCCAGCCCGCAGGTCCGTCGCCCGTACCTGGCAGCCATAAAGCTTATCCACGCCTTCAATGAGAGCTGCCCTGCCGCCGCTTGTCTTGATGTTGGCTCCCATGCGCAGGAGCTCATCCACATGCATGAAACGGTTTTCAAAGACCGTTTCAAGGACCGAACTCTGTCCATCGGCAATGCACATCATGGCCATGACCTGGGCCTGCATATCCGTTGGGAACCCTGGGTAAGGCAAGGTCTTGATTGTAATCGGCTTGAGTTTTCTCGGTCCCACGACGCGCACGTCGTTGATTCCTTCTTCAACGGTACAGCCTGCCTCACGGAGTTTGGCAATGAGCGGTTTCATATGTTCGCACAGGACATTTTCCACCTTGATGTCCCCCTGAGTCATGGCACTGGCCACCATATAGGTTCCAGCTTCGATGCGGTCGGGGATGACAATATGCTCACCGCCCTTCATGCTTTCCACCCCATCGATATGGATGGCCGTCGTACCTGCACCGCGCACCTTTCCTCCCATCACATTGATGTAGTTGGCAAGGTCAACGATTTCCGGTTCCTGGGCTGCATTTTCAATGATGGTCGTGCCTTTGGCCATGGAAGCCGCCATCATAAGGTTTTCCGTCGCTCCAACACTGGGGAAATCAAGGTAGATGGTCGTTCCCACAAGTCCGTTCGGAGCCGAGGCCTCAATACTGCCATGACCTTGTTCAATCCGTGCTCCCAGCGCCTCAAAGCCTTTCAGATGGATATCAATGGGACGCGTCCCAATGGCGCAGCCCCCGGGCAGAGAAATCTTGGCTTTTCCCACACGGGCAAGAAGTGATCCCATGACAAGGAACGAAGCTCGCATGGTGCTCACAAGGTCGTAGGGAGCTTCATACCCCGTAACGACATGGCTGTCGATTTTCAGTGTATGAGGTTTGGATGCATCGACTTTAAGGCCCAGGCACTCCAGGACCTTGCAGATGGTCGATACATCTTCCAGTTCAGGCACTTCTGAAATGACGCTGCCTTCCGTCCCCAGGACAGAGGCGGCAATGATGGGCAGGACCGCATTCTTGGCCCCGCTCACGCGAACCGTTCCCGAAAGGCGGTGTCCGCCTTTGACTACCAATTTTTCCACTCTGATTCCCTCACTTCTTTGACTGGGGCCTTGACCCAGTACAAGGCTAAACTTCAATCAAAAACCACAGGCGCCTAATGGCGGACGCCCATGCGGTGCTTTCGTAATTTTTCCTGTCTTTCAAGCTCGTCTTCAAACTGCTCGCGCAGGGCTTCTTTCTCCTCTTCTACGCGTTCCTTGGTTTCCTTGAATCCATCTGGATCCCTTTTCTTGTAACCTTTTTCAGCCTTTGACCACGCCTTGCGGTCAGCATCGGCTTTTTTCATCCGCGCCCGGCTCTTGCGGCGTTTGATGAGCTCCCGCACCTGACGTTTGGACAGTTTGGTCTGTGACAGGTGCTGATAGCGGCGAATGAGATACAGGACAAGCATGGGCGGGAAAAAGGCCACCGCAACAATCCAAAAATTTGGATGGTGCATTTTGGTCCTTTTTGCGTCCCAATGGACAAACGCAACAGAAACAACGAGGAACACAACTCCCAGAACGTGTCTCACGCCCAATGGCACCCCCTCAAATGTCCATGGGTCTTGTTACGTCATCATGCGACGATTGATTTTCTTGCTAACTTTTAGATTATACCATACTATACGGCGCTTGCCTACTGTATAGGGCAAAGAAATAAGGCCCTTGGCGCATAAAGCGGGAACCAGGACCATGGCCCCAGTTCCCGCTGAAATCAAAAAATGGAATGCATACGGATACGATCGGCTAGAATGTTATAGTACGTCTCTTTTTCTCGGATGGTCTTTTTAAGGCGCGCCCGCTGCTCGTCTGTATGGGTTTCCTCGAGACGTTCCTTCAGCTCGGCAATCTCGGCCTTTAGTTGACCCATCTTGCTTGCAGCCATCTTGCTGATAAAATCCATTGTGGCTGTCCCCCTCTCGCAAAACATGCTGCAGACAGTTGATTTTCATTAGGTTTCCCATTCATAGGGTGCGACATGCCCCATGAGGTTTGCCGTCTTGAGCCGTGCTTCGGCTCGGCGCAGCGTCTTTTCCGTATGTTCAATATCGGTGAGGACGCCGGGACGGGTTAGGCGCGCCGCAGCTTCATCGCGGACAGCCTCCCATTTTTTCACATCAATATGTTCTGCAAGTTCTGCCTTGGGCGTGAGGATGATGACCTTGTTATCCTTGACTTCGGCGAACCCGCCTTCAACATATAATAGAATAACATGGTTGTTTCCATCCTGCAACTTAAGGGTCCCCTCACCGAGAACGGCAATGAGGGGTCCGTGGTTTGCGAGGATTCCAATACCGCCTGTGACCGTATTAAGGAGCACATAGGCAATATCCTTTCGCTTCATGAGATACTGATCAGGCGTCAGGACCTCAAGGGTCATTAAACTTGCCATATCACTCGCCTCTCATCTTCCGGCCCTTTTCAATTGCCTCATCAATGGTTCCCACCATATAGAAAGCTGATTCAGGCAAGTCGTCATGCTTGCCTTCAAGGATTTCCTTAAAGCCCCGGATAGTTTCCTTAAGGGGCACATAACAGCCCGGCTGGCCCGTAAACTGTTCGGCGACATGGAAAGGCTGACTCAGGAAGCGCTGGACCTTGCGGGCCCGAGAAACGATAATCTTATCGGCTTCGCCCAGTTCTTCCATGCCGAGAATGGCGATGATGTCCTGGAGTTCCTTATAACGCTGGAGGATTTCCTGAACGCCGCGGGCTACTTTATAGTGCTCTTCGCCGATAATGAGCGGGTCGAGGATTCGGCTCGTCGAAGCTAGGGGATCAACGGCAGGATAAATGCCCAGTTCTACGATTTCACGCGAAAGGACGGTCGTCGCATCGAGGTGGGAGAAGGTAGCTGCCGGCGCCGGGTCGGTGAGGTCATCAGCGGGGACGTAGACAGCCTGGACGGAAGTGATGGATCCATTTTTCGTCGATGTGATTCTCTCTTCCAGGGCCCCCAGTTCATTGGCAAGGGTCGGCTGGTAACCAACGGCACTTGGCATACGCCCCAAAAGGGCAGAAACTTCTGAACCAGCCTGGATGAAGCGGAAGATATTATCGATGAAGAGCAGGACATCCTGACTCATGGCGTCACGGAAGTATTCTGCCATAGTCAGTCCCGTCAGGCCAACGCGCATTCTGGCTCCTGGCGGTTCATTCATCTGACCGTATACAAGGGCCGTCTTGTCGATGACACCAGATTCCTTCATTTCACCCCACAGGTCATTGCCTTCGCGGGTCCGCTCACCAACGCCGGAAAATACGGAATAGCCGCCATGGTTGGTGGCCACGTTATGGATCAGTTCCATGATTAGGACGGTCTTACCGACACCAGCCCCGCCAAAAAGACCGATCTTTCCCCCCAAAGCATAAGGTGCAATTAGATCGACAACCTTGATGCCCGTTTCCATGATCTTCGTTTCTGTTGACTGTTCACTAAGGGCCGGTGCAGGCCGATGGATAGGCCAATATTCACTGGCGTCCACTGGGGTCGGGTCATCATCGACGGCCTCGCCCAGGACGTTGAAGACACGGCCTAGACATCCTTTTCCAACGGGGACGGTAATGGGATGCCCCGTATCAAAGGCTTCCATCCCTCTCACAAGCCCGTCAGTAGAGCTCATGGCGACGCTGCGCACCGTATCGCTGCCGATATGCTGCACGACTTCCGTCGTCAGATGGATATGGATGTCCTTGGTCGGATTCCCGTCAATTTCAATGGCATTGAAAATTGCAGGCAGGGATCCTTCAGGAAATTGAATGTCGACAACAGGTCCCATGACCTGCACAATCTTGCCGACATGACCTTCTTTTTTAGCGGTTAGCCGGGCAACTGCCTGGTCAACACGATTTGTTAACTTAATATCTGACACAGATGGGACCTCCTCTTATTTCAAGGCTTCCGCCCCGCCCACAATTTCATTGATTTCCGTCGTAATGGACGACTGCCGGACCTTCTGGTAATGCAGGCGCAGTTTTCCTAGGAGAGTATTAGCATTATCTGTAGCAGTCGTCATGGCCGTCATACGAGCGGCGAGCTCACTGGCGGAACTTTGGATGAGGGCCGTAAAAATCTGACTCTTGAGATAGTAAGAAGCCAGATAGGGAAGCATCTCCCCAGCTTCCGGTTCGTAGACAAGGGTCGAAAAATCCGTTGGGTCATCTTTTTCCCACACTTCCTGGGCTTGCCATTGCTCATCATTTTCAAAGTTCGTCTTCAGGGGCAGGATGGCATCAGTGCGGGGAATCTGGACCATAGGAGACTTAAAGTACGTAAAGATGAGGTCCACTTCGTCCACTTCGCGGTGCGTAAACATACTAGCCGCATAGTCGGCAATCTCCTCGGCGGCTTCGTAGGTTGGCTTCTCGCTGAATCCTTCCCATTCCCGCACGACGTTGTAGCCGTGGTGCAACAGTCCCAGACGGGCCTGCTTTCCTACAGCAATGAGAGGGGACTCTTCCTTTCCACGAAGCTCGATGGCCGTGTGCTTGACTATGTTGCTGTTATAGGAACCGGCAAGACCCTTATCGGAACCGATCACAATATAGGCCGTCCTGTACAGAGGCCGCCGTTCAAGGAGCGGGTTCTTTACAGGATCCAAATGGGCCAGGACGGACGGATCACTGATGGCTTCCTGAAGGAGGCGCTGGAGCTTCCTTGCAAAGGGCAGGCTCGCCGTGGCTCGCTGCTGGGCCTGATGCATACGGGCCGACGCGACCATCTGCATGGCACCGGTAATTTTTCCGATGCTGCTGACGCTCTTCATGTGGGCCCTGATTCCACTGGTATTGGCCATGATCATTCACTCCCTATAGGGGCATCTTCCGGCGTGGGGATAAAGACCTTGTTATGATCCGTAAGTGCATCATTCAAGGTTTCCTTGACCTCATCCGTCAGTTTCCCCGTACTCGAGATCTGCGCGAGGATGCCTTCGTAATGGGCCTTGATGTAGGTCAGCATCTCATGTTCATAGCGAATGACATCGGACACAGGGATATGGTCCATATATCCCTGTGTCACAGCATACAGTCCAATGACTTCTTCTGCCATGGTCAGGGGATGATACTGGGCTTGTTTCAGCATTTCTGTCACGCGGGCCCCACGGTCAAGCTGCATCTTGGTTGCTTTATCGAGATCGGAACCAAACTGAGCAAAGGCGGCGAGTTCCCGATACTGGGCCAACGTGAGTCGCAGCGTTCCCGCAACGGATTTCATGGCCTTTGTCTGGGCAGCCCCACCAACACGAGAAACGGAAAGACCGGCGTTAATGGCAGGCCGCACACCGGAATTGAAAAGATCCGTTTCCAAATAAATCTGCCCATCCGTAATGGAAATGACGTTCGTTGGAATATACCCGCTCACGTCGCCAGCTTGGGTCTCGATGATAGGAAGAGCCGTCATGCTCCCTCCGCCATGGGCTTTATTTCGGCGGCAAGCACGTTCAAGCAGTCTGGAATGGAGATAAAACACATCGCCCGGATAAGCTTCCCGTCCAGGCGGACGGCGCAGGAGCAGGCTCATGGCGCGGTAAGCCACCGCGTGCTTGCTTAGGTCATCATAAACAATGAGGACATCTTTGCCCTGATCCATGAAGTATTCCCCAACAGCCGCTCCGGCATAAGGCGCCAGATACTGCAGCGGGGCCGTATCGGCAGCGGTCGCGGCAACAATGAGGGTATAGCCGGAAGCTCCATATTTTTCAAAAGCAGCCGATAAACGGGCTACACTGGAAGCTTTCTGCCCAATGGCTACATAAATGCAGATGACGTTCTTACCTTTTTGATTGAGGATAGTATCGATGGCAATGGCCGTTTTTCCCGTTCCGCGGTCACCGATAATGAGTTCACGCTGGCCGCGGCCAATCGGAACAAGGGCATCCACAGCCTTAAGACCTGTTTCCAGAGGTACATCAACAGGCTGTCGCGCTGCAATGCCAGGAGCCGGTGATTCGATAGGACGATAATCGGAAGCTTTGATGCTGCCCCGCCCGTCCAGGGGCAGACCCAAAGGACTGATGATGCGACCCAGCATTTCCTCGCTCACGGGAATGCTCATAATCTTCCCTGTGCGGCGCACCGTGTCCCCTTCCTTGACCTGACTGGCACCGCCCAAAAGGACGATGCCCACCTCTTGTGGCCAAAGGTTCTGGACCATGCCGTAAATCCCATCATGGAGAGAAACAAGTTCACCGCTCATAGCTCCCCCAAGACCCGTCGCTGTACAGATTCCGTCGCCGACAGTCTTGACTATTCCGATTTCCTCAAGACCCACTTCATTATCAAAATGTTCAACGCCGGCTTTCAGTGCGTCTGTCAGATGATCCGTGCCGGACAGGCTCTCTTCTCTTAGGTGGATAGTCTTCATGAGTTCATCCATCTTTTCAAGCTGGCGCTTGACCGTGGCATCGAAGATATGATCTTCATAGCGAACGGCAATGCCGCCCACAACAGAAGGATCCACCGTGCGAGACGCGATTTCAACATTTTTTCCAAACTTTTCACTTAAAAGCTTTGTTACAAGGACTTCTTCGTCCCCGACGAGCGGTCTTGCCGTCGTCACGTCAAGGGGAAGAACGGAACCAGCAGGGAAAATCGCCCTGTCATCGTCCGTTACATGGAGCCGCATGAAGACCTGCTTCCAAAAGCTTTCCTTATTTTGACTATCCATACGTTCTATTTTCCTCCCAAAACGGCTGCCTGCGGCAGCCGTGGAATCTCATGCATCACCTGAGGCCATTGTCACAAAAATGGCCGTTATGACGACGAAAAGAAGCCCGCCACAATGGGGAGCTTCCTTTTTTTCAGCGACTTTGGAGAGCCTCATCCGTCTTACGGGCCACAAGCGCCTGGTCTTCCTCACTGGTAAGTTTTGCCTGCAGGACGCGGCTGGCAATTTCTGTACTGAGGGCAATAACCTGTTCACGCACATCAAGAAGGGCCTTTTTCTTTTCAGCTTCCACCCGCTCGCGGCCGCTTTCAAGGAGAGCATCCCGTTCCTTTTGTGCTTGGGCCAAAGCCTCGTCATGGAGCTTCTGGGCATCAGCGTTAGCCTTAGCAATGATATCGCTGGCTTCCTTACGGGCCGTCTTCAGCTGATTGGCATATTCAAGCTTTAGGGTCTCAGCTTCCTTACGGGCGTGTTCTGCCGAATCAAGGTCCTTGACAATGCGGTTGCGGCGATCATCCATGGCCTTTAACAGCGGCTTGTAGGCGAATTTTGCCAAGATCCAGAGCAGGATGATGAAGTTCACGATCTGGGCAATTATCGTATAGTTCACACTGACCATTCAAAGCACATCCTTTCTCGGAAACTGAAGCCTCATTTCGTCACAAAGGGATTGGCAAAGATGAGGACAATGGCGATAACGGAGGCAATAATAGGAATGGATTCGACAAGACCGATGCCGATCAGCATGTTAGTCTGGAAGCTGCCGGCCTGTTCAGGCTGGCGGGCCATGCATTCGAGGGCCTTTGTGGCGACACTAGAGTCCCCGCGGGTGGCAGCAAAGGAGGCACCGACACCAATGAGGGCAGCCCCTAAGATAGAAGCAACAATGATAATGGTATTCGAATCAAGCATTTTGATCGTCCTTTCGTTTCTCAAAGAAATTTACTCGTGGGCCTGTTTGAAAATAGGCGCCAAAGCAATGATGGTCAGCATGGTAAAGATAAAGGCCTGCAAGAAACCAATGATCAAGCTGAAGCCGATCCAAAGATTAGGGATGATGAACGGGACCAGCTGATACAAGACGGCAAGCAGGATTTCACCGGCAAGGATGTTGCCAAAAAGACGCAGGGCCATGGTCAGTGGCTTTGCGAGCTCTTCCAAAAGATTGAGCGGCAGCATGAGGGCAAAAGGAGAAATGAGATGTTTGAAGTATTTCGGTCCCTGCTTGATGCAGCCAAAGATATAGGTTGCCACCGCAACCATGATGGATAGACCCAGCGCCACGTTGATATCATTCGTAGGTGACGAAAAATGGAAGGCTATGGAGGGCATCAATCCAATTTCGTTCGCCACAAAGATAAACAGGAACAGGGTGATGACAAAGGGAGTCGCCATCCGGCGTCCTTCAATGCCAAGGTTAGCGTCCATGAGTTTATCAAGCCACTCAATGAACATTTCAACGAGGTTCTGGATCCCGTGGGGAATCCGCTCCACGTGGCGGGTAGCCGCAAAGACAATCGCTGCCACAATCAGCATGGTAAGCCATGACATGTACATGGTTTGCATGTTGATGACAACACCGGGCAGGATCTCCGTTGGTCCATAATGGATGATTTCCGTACCCGCAGCTTCTGCTACACCCATGTTATCACTTCCTTAATCTGTAGGGAATTTCCCGATGCCCTTTCGGGCCATCTGGATGAGAAGAAGTCCATAAAAAAGCAAATAGGAAAAAAGCACCCTGTGTCCACCCCAATCAAGCTTGAGACCAATGAGGACAAAGACCAGGACAGTACCAAGCCGCACGAACATCATGCGGTGCATGGAAAGCGCCGCATGATGGGGAGCCTTTTTCATGCCGCTGTAAAGGCCATAAAGGAACAAGGCCGAATCACACCAGCCAGCGAGGCTTCCCAGAAGCCAACCGCCGGGCTGGGGTGAGAACATGAAGGCAAGGCCGCCTACCAAAGGAATTGCCAAGGCCTGGAGGGCCGCAAGACGAAGAACATCACGCTTAAATGAAGGCGGCAAGGGATGTGGCATATGTTTTCCCTTATTTTTCACTTTCAAATTCCGTCATACGCCCCGTTTGATAACCATAGGCTTCCAAGAGATAACTTACAATGCGCTCCGAGGCTTTGCCATCCCCATAGGGATTGACGGATTCGGCCATACTGCGGTAATAGGTTTCATCACTCAAAAGGCGCATGGTCGCGGCATATACATCTTCCTTGCCCGTCCCGATGAGTTTCACCGTCCCTGCCGTAACTGCTTCAGGACGTTCCGTCGTATTCCGCAGGACAAGGACCGGTTTACCAAGAGCCGGAGCTTCTTCCTGGATTCCGCCCGAATCCGTAAGGACGATATCGACGCGAGCCATGAGATTGGCAAACGGTTCATAATCCATGGGTTCAATGAGGTGTACGCGGTCCATCTTACCAAGGACCTGTTCCGCCACTTCCCGAACCTTGGGATTCTTGTGCATGGGGAAAATGGCTTCCGCTTCCGGATAGTCACGGAGAACTTCCTTCAGGGCCTGATAGACATGGCGCATCGGTGCCCCCAGGTTTTCCCGGCGATGGGTCGTCATGAGGATCAGCTTATGATTGCTCCGGATGGCCGCTTCCAGTTTCGGATTGTGGAAATCAAAGACATCCTTTACAGTCTTTTTAAGGGCATCGATGACCGTATTTCCCGTTACATAAATGGCATCTTCCGGGACATTTTCCTTTAGCAGGTTCCGCTTGGCGTTGCCGGTTGGTGCAAAATGAAAGTCAGCAATGGCACCGGTGAGCTTGCGGTTCATTTCTTCCGGATAGGGAGAATATTTGTTTCCCGTACGCAGACCGGCTTCTACATGCCCAACACGGATTTGACGGTAAAAAGCAGCCAAAGCACCTACAAAAGTGGTTGTCGTATCTCCATGGACAAGGACAAGATCGGGCTGGGCTTTTTCGAGAACATCCCTAAGGCCCATGAGAGCACGGGTCGTGACATCATAAAGGGTCTGTCCAGCTGTCATGATGTTAAGGTCATAATCCGGCTTGATGTCAAAAAGGGTCATGACCTGATCCAGCATTTCCCGGTGCTGGGCCGTCACAGCAACAATCGGTTCGATAGTGTTCGGATATTTCCTCATTTCGAGAATAAGCGGACACATCTTGATGGCCTCCGGCCTCGTTCCAAAGATTGTCATGACTTTAAGTTTTTCCATAATTACGCCCCTATTCTAGCGATCCTTCAGGATGCCGATTTTCTTGGCACCAATGAAGATGATGGTAATGAGTACGCCCAGAAGGACAAGGGCATAAACCCCGTCCACTTCTGTAAGCAGTACGGCGGCAAGGCAAAGCCCTGCACTGATGAGATACATGAAAATAACAGCCTGACGCTGACTAAAGCCCATAGCAAGGAGCCGATGGTGGATGTGACCTTTGTCGGGCTGAAAAATGGGCCGGCCATTTTTATAGCGACGCAAAATGGCAAAGGCCGTATCCATAATGGGAAGCCCCAAGGCAATGGCAGGGACCAAAAGTGCAATGGTCGCTGCACTCTTGACAGCGCCAAAGATTGAGATGGCCGCCAACATGTAACCCAAAAACAAGCTTCCCGTATCTCCCATGAATATGGTAGCAGGATTGAAATTGTAACGGATGAACCCAATAATGGCACCAGCAAGGGAAGCCGTCATGATGGCGACTGGATACATGCCCTGCTGGAGCGCAACCATAATGACCGTCACGGAGGCAATGGCCGAGACACCTGCCGCAAGGCCATCAAGACCGTCAATGAGGTTCACGACATTGGTCAGGCTGACAATCCAAAAAACAGTAAAGGGAACGGAAAGATAATCCAGATAAAAATAACCACCCCAAGGGTTATTGAGCCACTCGATGCGGACACCAAAAAGGACGGGAATCAAAGCCGCCACAATCTGTCCCACGAGTTTGACCTTGGCCGACAGCTGGATCATATCGTCGACCATGCCAACAGCTGCAATTGCGGCACCGCCCAAGAGAATCCCGATGACATCCGTTGTCAGTTCAAGTGTTGTGAGCGCCGCCGTCATAAAGCCAATAAAAATGGCAAGACCGCCCATGCGCGGCATGATGCGGTGATGAACCTTTCTAGCATTCGGCCGGTCCACAGCGCCGAGGTGAAATGCCAGTTTTTTGACAGCCGGTGTCAGGATCCAGCTGATAACAAGAGAGAGGCCCAACGCCACAAGATATGGTTTCACAAAAATCCCCTTCTGCGGAAGCTTCCGCCTTTGAGTCTATGTATTGCTGAAAGATGGGAAGCATCACTTCTTCCCGTTGGTACATACAAAGTATATTATAGTACATCGTCAGAAAATCTACAATGACTCTTACAGCCTATCCAACGATTTGCCCGTTCCTTCCTGTTCTATTACCGGACGGGAAAAGAGGATGAGTCCCCCTTTTTGTTTATAGCCCGTATCCCAAAGTTCCTTAAGAGAGAGCCAGCGCCAGGATCCATAGGTTGTGACTTTCACCATGACCTCATCGTGGAAAGTCTCATAGCCCGTAAGCAGGAACCAGTGCCAAACAAGATCCCGAAAGCTAGGTGCGCGGTGCTTAAGATTAAGGTACGGCAGGGGCCATCCGGCATCAATCTGGTGTTTTACAAGTTCAGCTGAGGATTCATAGGAATGATTCCCCGACCATCCTGTCAGGATAAGATCATTTATACCGCGGTCACACAAGTAGTTCGTAAAGCCTTCCATATAGATGGAAAGCTTGTCGATGCCTGTGATACGGGGCTTTAGGTAGGGTTTCATGATCATGCCCAGTTCCAGGTAGGCTGCTTTGGTCATTTTTTTCTGGGCCTGGGGCGCTGCATCAGGAAGGTTTTTATAAAGGGAAAAATAAAGGCTGCAGTCTGTTGCTGTAACGGCAGCACAGCCGCCCTTTCGCATCCACCAGTCGTGGGTAAACCATTCCTGGCTGCCCCCAAAAGCACCCTCTATGGAAAAATATGGAAGTTCACGTTTCATGAGTCCGCCCCCTCACAAATAAGTTAGGTATAGGTAATCTCTAGCGTGCCCCTAGTGTATCACATTTTTGTAGGAGAGGAAATATGGAAGGGAAAAACAAAAGGCAGGCTCCCTCACCAGCCAGGAAAAAGACAAATGAAATCAGTCCAGCCAAAATCGCAGGTTAGGGTGACCAAAGATGACTTGAAGGTAGGTGTTCCACTCTTTTCCTTATCTTTGCCTTGCTGCAAGATGGCCTTAGCCTGGAATCGCCTTGACAAGATATGATGTTACCTTGGAATCATCTTTTTTCACTTCGCCATAAGGCACAGCATGACAGCAAATCAAAACGGTTTTGTCCTTATTAAAAAGCCATGGGCGACCTTTCCCCTCAACTCCATAAATAAAAATCAGCTCCCCTGCCTTACCCTTTCGGTGGAAACAGGAGAGCTTTTTATTTTTCTACCTTCCAAAATGAAATACGACGCCAACCACGGCAGCTGCAGCAAGCCAGACCACAGGGTGGACCTTTTTGAACTTCGTCGTAAGGATGAGCAGTACAGCTGCCAATAAGAGACGGCTCCCAATGAGAGACGAGAAGAAGTTTCCCGTTTCTTTCCAAACAGCGGCGTCAATCAGGGTCACTTTTGCTACCAACAGTCCTGCTGCCGCTATCAGGCCGCAGGAGGCAGCCCTGAGACCATACATACCAGACTTGACGTAATGATTCTGGCCGAATTTCTTGAGCACACTGTAGATAGCGATTACAACGATAACAGACGGTGTCACAAGGCCAATGGTGGCAGATAACATCCCTGTCAGCCCATCAATATGGAATCCCACATAGGTGGCCGTATTGACGCCAATAGGCCCTGGTGTCGATTCTGAGACGGCAATCATGTTGAGCAAATCCATCTGCGTAAACCAGTGTGTCTTATCAGCGAGTTTCGTTAAGAACGGGATGGTAGCCATGCCGCCGCCTATCGCAAATAGGCCAATCTTGAAATACTCTATGAACAGGGCTAAGAGAAGCATCATGCGTCACCGTCCTTTCTTTTTGCCGCAATTCCGACAAGGCCGGCAGCCACGACGAGATAGGCGGGTGAAATGTCCGTGATCACGTTAATGATAAGGACGAGAAAAAAAAGTACAGCGGTCAGTTTGTCCACGACGGCCTTTGCAAAAAGTTTCCGCACGGCCTGAAAAATCAGGATACATACCCCAACGCGAATTCCGGCAAAAGCATCGGCCACAGCAGGAATATGGGCAAAATTTGACAAAAAGGCCGCTATGGTTGTAATGATGACCATGGATGGGAAAATAACACCAAGCGTGGCCGCCAGTGCACCGGCAACACCTCGCAGCTTCATACCAATAAAGGTTGCCGTATTGACGGCTATGACACCAGGCGTGCACTGTCCAACGGCATAATAGTCGGCCAGTTCTTCATCCGTTGCCCAGTGATATTTGTTTACAACTTCTGCCTGCAAGATGGGCAGCATTGCGTAGCCACCGCCAAAGGTTACCGCACCCATGCGGGCAAACACGCTGAATAATTGCCAAAGTGAGGCCATAGGATCGACTCCTTTCATATTTTACAAGTGTAGCACATCGGCTTCCTAAATACTACCGCCTGATAAAAATGATTCTTTATCCTAGTAAAAAAGAAACAGGAAAAAACATTTGAAATGGTCTTTTCCTGCTATCTTTTGCATTTTTTATATTTTCTTTTATTTTCTTATAAATTATGACATATTTACATAAAAATCATTGCGTACTTTTTGGATAAATCGTATCTATACGCCTTTTCATTATGCGTCGCCATCGCTATTATTGAGTTCAATCATAAGAGCGTGATGAGAGAAACTCAGGCTGAAAGGAAAAGTAGGAAAAGGGCTCACCCCCTATTTAGAGCTGAACTTTCCCACTCCTTAGGAACGCGGCACAGCTTTCTATCAATGATCTGTTATCCCCCAACGAGCGAAGCAGGCTGCAAGCCTCTTTTTTCATAACCCAGACCGCTCTTTACGCATGATATTTCTTTTCAATATAGCGCAGGCGGAGCGTTAAAAACAGGGCCGAAAAGAAGATTCCTGATATCAGGCCCATCCAGTAGCCATCGGCTTCTTTATGGAATCCATAGTCCATCACGAGCCCAATGGGAAGGGCAAGGACCCAATAAGCGGCAAGGGACGAATAGAAAGTTGCTTTGACATCTTTATAACCGCGTAAAATGCCTTGAATAGGCGCCGCCGTACTATCACAGAGCTGGAACGCAATAGCAAAACCAAGAAAATGCTCAATAGGCGCCACAAGGCTCGGATCCTGAGTGTAGAGCCTAGCTATAAGTGTCCGCCCGACAAGCAGGAAAACAGCAAAGGAAAGCCCGACCATGACATTGCCGACGCGGCCTGTCCTGCCATACAGCCGAGCCGCAGCATAATCCTTGGCTCCAACAAAGGCCCCAATAATGATAGTAAGGGAGAGGGAAAAACTAAGAGGCACCATATAGAGCAGATTCGTAAAGCTCATGGCGGCTTGGTTTGCCGCAACCGTCACAGTCCCAAACCTTGATACAAAAAGACATTCCACGCCAAAGATGCTCGTTTCAAGGAAGATTGCAACACCCATGGGAATCCCCACGCGCAGATGCTCCCGCAGGTGACTGAAGGAAAAACCTGTACGATCAAAGACGCGGAAACTACGAAAGACGCCCAGATGCGTAACCAAAAAAGAAAAGGACAGAAAGAGCAGCCAGCAGGTAATGGCCGTTCCCACACCCGCTCCAGCGCCGCCCATACGGGGCAATCCCAGCTTTCCAAAGATAAAAAGGTAGTTCATGAAGCAGTTGACCGGCATGGTAAGAAGAAAAAGCCGCATGGTGAGCTGCGTATACCCCATGGTATCGACAAAAGAGCGCAGGATACTGGCTCCAAATAAGGGTACAATGCCCATGGCCACGTAGCTTAGATAGTTATGGCTTACAACCTCGACCGAGCTTTCAAGATTCATTAATGACAGGACCTTATCAAGCTGCAGAATACCCACGCTGATGATGCTCACGCTGAGGATCAAGGCAAGCATCAGCCCACTGAAGACCGCGCCGGAAATCTTTTCATAGGCTTTTGCACCGCGGTAGTTGGCGACAATCGGAGTCAAGGCCTGGAGGATGCCATTGAGTCCTGTGAAAATAGGCATCCAAATATTGGCTCCGATGGCAACCCCGGCGAGTTCGGCCGTGCCCGCGTGACCACTCATGATTGTATCGGCGAGGTTCATCCCCGTGATGGCAAGCTGGGTAATCAGGATTGGCACCATCACTTCCAGGATTTTTTTCATCCGTCTTCCAAAGGACGGGGGCACGTTTTCTTGCATCAGCATACACTCCTTACAAATAAACCAAGGGAGGAACCGGCGGCGGGTGGTCCCGCCACTTGGCTCCTCCCCAATTGATAACAGGCTGAGGAAGTATGTGCCTTAAAGGGAAGGCATATACTTAAGATGCCGCTCCACATAGTTGTACATCACATAATTTGCCAGGGCGTCCTTTTCCTCCCGATCCGGTGTTGGCTCGTCCAACGTGGAAACAAAGGATAAGTCGGCGGAATAGTAATAGGCTTTACCGCCAAAATAGCCCAAGGCATAGGGATGATCCGTAGGCTGCAGGAGATTTCTCCCCATGAATTCTTCCGGTACGGGGACGCCCATGAGCGCAAGGAGCGTCGGAGCCAGGTCTTCCTGGCTGCCATAATCCGTACTTTCGAGATTTTTCAACGGTTCCAGATTCTTACTCACAAAGATAAGAGGAATCGGCGCCACGCTCTTCTTGTCCTGCGGCTTTTGGACAAGGGTCTTATATTCCCCACCCGAATGGGGATTATGGTCGCTTGTAATCACAAAAAGGGTCCGATCATCCATGAGTCCTTCCTTTTCCGCTTCCTCAAAGAAATGCTTCACGGTCTGATCTACCCAATACATGCCGCACACGGTTACCGTGCCTTGGGTTCGCACGGACTCAGGCATGTTTTCGTAAGTAATCCCATAATAGGGATAAGGTTGGTGCATATCAAGGGTCTTCGTGACAACAAGGAATGACTGACCGCGGCTTTTCTTTAAAAAGCGCAGCATGTTGTCATACATGACATCGTTATGAAAACCCCAGCCACTTGCTCCAGAGTAGCCTTCTTTGGCAATATCTTCCTTAGCAAAATAGTGAGCCATACCAAACTGTTCTGGATACTCGCGGTACTCATTATTGTAGTAGCGGCTTGATGCACTGAAAAATGTCCCCGGAATCCCCGCTTTTTCAAGGGAACGAAACAGTGACGGCTGGTGGGTCCCCGGCAGGTCACCATCATAGATGAGCTGACTGCGGAATGTCGCATTAAGGCCCTGTGTCGTCGGAACTGCCGATGAGTAGTAGTGGTCAAGGTGCGGATACTTTTCGACAAGCAAGTCCAGATAAGGCGTCGTTTCCTTGGGAATCGCGGGATTATAGTAATGGAGATAATCCCGATGGACGGACTCAAAGATGATCATGACAATTCGGTCATAAGCAGGTTTATCTCGAACAATGACTGGTGTTTTAGGCAGGATGCCCAGACGTTTCAAGATGGTACGATCCTTATCGGTCAGTTCCCGTTTCTTATATTCACTGGGATCGTGAACAACCTTATCGGTCTTGAAAAAGGCTTTTTGGAAAAAGTTCACGTTCACAGGGTATGCCACAGCATCCCGTGTCGTTTTTCGGTTCTTTTCCAAATCCACTTCAAGATCAAGGCCCGGCACGAGGTCAAGGCCATGATAGACGCCTTCACGGCACAAAAGATAGGTCAGGTTAAGACCCAAGGCAAAAACAGCAACGCACAGGAGCGACCAAGGCAGGTTAGGCTTGCGTCGCTGGGGGCGATCGACACGGAAAAGGGCAGCAAGCACGATAAGAAGCAGGGCGCCAAGAACCAGCTTCCAAGAATCCGTCGTTGACAGGACGCCTATGGCCGCATAATAATTGAGGTTCTCAAAAAGAACACTCTCTACATGCATGCTCGTATTCCAGAAGTAGACTGCATCCCCCAACATAATGAAGGCTGTTACAAAATAAACAAGGAAATAAAATGCCTTCATTCCCCGATTGGGGTAATGGTGATAGACCATGGCCGTTACCAAAAGGACAACGATATTGTTAAAAAGACCGGCAAGAATTGAAAGGACCGTCATAAATCCCCAGTCAAGCTCAACATAGGTCACCATGAAGAGGGCGTCCAAAAGATACAGCACGCCAATGACCACGACGGGGAAATAGCGCCGGGCCCGATCCTTGATCCGGTGCTTCTTAAGATAAAGGAGTGAGCCCGTCCCAAGAAGCAGAAAATCCCGCAGAAAGTGATTCAAAGTTCGGTACCAGCATTCAGCCAGAGGAAAAGGCGAAATGGCTTTCAGATCATTCCAGCATAAAAAGTATTCCAGACCCAAAATAAGAAGGGCCGGAAGAATGAGCGCAAGCTTCTTTTTCACAATGCCTCCCTAGGAAATAAAATTAAGCGGAGTCGGTAGGAGGGAAATGGAAAGGGGCGACGTTGCTACGCTATCCCCATCCAATTCGGCCGCAAAGTTCTTCACGTTGCAGCGAATCTGGACCTCCTGGGCCTTACAGATTTCGACCGATTTATCCAAGGAGAGCATATCGGCCGCAATGAGCGCTGTGTAGCGCAGGAAGTCGACACAACGGTCCTTTTTAAATAAGATGACATATAGTGCAGGATTGGATAAGGAGCCCCCGTTAACAAGAGAGAAACGGCCTGCATAGTAACGGCTCTTTGTGACGATAACGGAACTGGCCGCCCGCCATACGCCATCACCGTCAATCATAACCTCAAACTTATACTTCCACGGATGCAGCAGCATTTCATTTCCCGCCACAAGGCCGCTCTGGCGCACATAGGCAAGGGTTGAAAGAAGCTTTTTTTCTTTGGGCGTGACCATATCGACGACGAGGGAATCAACGCCGATGCCGGCCACAGTCAGAAAAATCCGGTCATTGGCCTTTCCTAGCCAGACTGGAGCCGTAATGCCCTTTTCAACGCGCATGAGCCAACTTGTGGCATCGGTTTTCTGGGCCAGTTCCTTGGCAACAAGGTTCACCGTACCAGCAGGGTAGATACTCACATAGGGCATATAGTCCCGTTCAACGAGTACTTCTGAAATGGCGCGCAGTGTACCATCGCCGCCAGCAATGATGATCCAATCGACTTGTTCATCGCAGGCCTTACGTGCCACGATTTGAGCATCGTTGAAGGTGTTGATGCGGTAATAGGAAAAGGCAGCCGGTCCATACATCGCGATAAACTCGTCGGCAAGGCGCTCCACACTGCGGTGCATGGCAGCAAAGAAAGTCTGCTTACCCGCATTGTGGTTATGGACGAGATATACTTTTTTGAATGACTTGATATCAACTTTTTTTCGAAACATCATGAACCCACCCTTTTTAGTGAGACGGGAGCTGTGGGAGCCGCCGTCTTATGAATAGATCCATTTTTTTCTGGATAGATAGTTCCAAATGGTCACAAGTGCCGATGCAAGGATCTTACTCGGCATGACGCTGCCGCCTAGGGCACCGACGAAAAGGCGCATCAAAAGAAGGTTCAGCAAAAGACCCAGGGTCGATACAATAAGGACCAGGGAAAACTCCTTTTTTCTGCTGTAGCGGACGCCACTGTCAAAAACAAAGCAATTGGTCGCAATATAGTGGCAGACCGTGGAACAAAGATAAGCAAGGCCTGTTGACAAAAGATAATTGAGACCGAGGCGCACGGCAAATAAATACACCAAGGCCCATTCAAAAAGGGCCGCCGTCCCGCCAATCACAAGATAGCACAGGATTCGTACCCTTTCATTTTCTGATTTACTAAATGCCATCGCTTAGTGCCCCATGAGCTGATAAAGCAGCAGGAGAATGACGCCGGGAATTCCAAAGAATCCCGCCACCAAAGCGGAAACAGCACCAATTTCAAGATGCAGACCGACAATTCCCCCTACCAGATTGAACAGCCAAAGAAGGATCATGCCAACAACCCCGTTCCACAAAAGCTTGAGGGAAAGGGAAAAGATATTGACGACTATCAGAAGAATGACAAGGGCCGCAAGGCCAAACACCCAAACTTCCATAACTACGTACCGCCTTTCTTCACATCCTAAGGGACAATCAAAGTTCCCGACGGTTTTCCAGGGCCTTGTAAAGCGTCAATTCATCGGCATATTCAAGGTCCCCACCCATGGGGAGGCCGTGGGCAATGCGGCTGACCTTGATGCCCAAGGGACGGATGAGACTCGCCAGATAGGCTGCTGTTGCCTCCCCCTCCACATCGGAATTGGTTGCAAGGATCACTTCGTGTACCGAACCGTCCTGCAAACGGCGCATGAGTTCGCGGATCTTCAGCTGGTCAGGGCCCACGCCATCAAGGGGAGACAGAACGCCATGAAGGACGTGGTACACCCCTTCAAAACCCTTTGTCCGTTCCATAGCCGCTACATCCTGCGGTTCTTCAACGACACAGATGAGCCCATGGTCCCGCTTTTCATCCTCACAAATTTCGCACCGTGTACCTTCACAAAGATTAAAACAGGACGTACAGAGATGGACCTGATCCTTGACAGCAACCAGCGCCGCTGCCAGAGCTTCCACATCGCTTCGTTTCATATCAAGGACGTGGTAGGAAAGACGCAGCGCCGATTTGGAGCCAATCCCCGGCAATTTGCGCAGCTGCTCATGAAGCCGGGCCAGAGGTTTGATCATGCGCATAGTGTTCTCAGTACATCCCCGGCAGCTTCATGCCGCCCGTTACTTTGCCCATTTCCTTTTCTGTCATTTCATCAACCTTCTTCATTGCTTCGTTGACAGCTGTTACGATGAGATCTTGGAGCATTTCTACATCATCTGGATCGACAGCTTCAGGCGAAATGGCAAGGCTTACGACATTCTTGCTGCCATTTACAACAACCTTGACTGCCTCCCCGCCTGCCGTGGCTTCCACGGTGCGTTCCTTGAGTTCATCCTGGAGTTTCAGCATCTCACTTTGCATCTTCTGGACTTTTTTCAGCATGCCCTGCATACCATTCATTCCCATTCCGCCTTTAAACATTGTTCATTCCTCCTATTGATTCGAATCATCTTTTACAAGGCTTCCGCCAAAGACCATCATGGCCCGTTTGACGGTTTCAGGAAGTTCGTCGTCTTCTTTGGGAAGGGGCGCTTCCTTGGGCGGCGCAGGCGGCGCCGCCTTATGCTGGGGGCGGGAAGCCACGCGAGGCGCAGTTTTCCTTGCCGCTTCCATTTGTTTTTCGCTGGCCTGTTCGACCGCAAATTCGAAATTCTGCCCTGTCCCCGCCTTTAAGATGGCAAGGACCTCGTCCCTTAGATCATTGCGTTCAAGGCGGTCCTTGGCCAATTGCGTTGCCGTCCCCACCGTGAGCCTTTTGCCATCAAAGTCAAGGGGAGTTGCCTCCCGCGCATAGGCAAAAAAGCCCATCTTATGACGCTGTTTGAGACCCTGCAGAACGCCATTCCAGAGTCGCTGGGCCCCTGCTAGATCAGAAGGCTGACGGGGAGCGTCCGTTTTTTCTTCAAAGGGCGGAGTAAAAGAGGCACCCTCGGCTTCCATTTTCTGGCCCGCTCGCTGCGGTACAGCGGATGCCTGCTTTTCAAAAGAAGCTTCTTGCCGTTTTTCCAAAGGAATGGCAGCAGGCCCTTCTGCAGAGGGAAAAGAAGCTTCTTTCTGAGTTACAGAAGGCATGTCCGGTGCCGTTGCCATCGGGGAAGCATAAGCCGCTTCCTGCGTCTTGCTCCTTTTTTCCCTTGGCGGCTCAAATGCGGGTGATACGGCTGGAGCACCGCCTGCCATGAGGTGGGTGACTTTCCCTTCAAGTGTCTCAATGCGGGACATAAGTGCCGCAGGACTCTCCCCTTCGCCGCGGCAGAGATCATAAAGACAAATCTCTGCGACAATCTTTGACCGCAGGGAACGCTTCACATCAAGGGAGGCCTCATGGATACGCGCTGTTGCAGCAAGAATGCGGCTGCGCGTAAAAAGCGGTTCCACAGTTTTGAGATTTTCCGCTGTATCGGTCAAGTAAATCTCCTGATACGCCGGATCAGCCTGATAAAGGAGCAGGGCTCGCATATATTCGAGGAGCTCTGTCAGGACCTGGGTGACATCTTTTCCATCGTCCATGAGCTGATTGAGGAGATCCAAGGCAGCAGGCAGATCGCGGCGGCCAATTTTCTCTACCAAGGCCCGCATCGTATCGCGCCCGGCAATACCAAGGACCTGCCGCACCGTTTCAGCTGTCACAGGATTAGCCATGATACTGCATTGATCCAGAAGACCAACGGCATCGCGCATTCCCCCATCGGCCTGAATGGCCATAAGACGCAGGGCATCCGGTTCCGCATTGATATTGCTGCCTTCTGCTACTTTTTGCAGGTGGGCAGCAATATCGTCGACCGTAACGCGGCGAAAATCAAAACGCTGACACCGGGAATGGATGGTCGTCGGGATCTTCTGCGGCTCCGTTGTCGCAAGGATAAATACGACATGCTCTGGAGGTTCTTCAAGAGTCTTTAACAGGGCATTGAATGCGTCTGCCGTGATCATATGCACTTCGTCGATAATATAGACCTTGTAACGGCTGGAAACAGGTGCAAAATGGACCTGTTCCCGAAGCTTCCGGATCTCATCAATTCCGCGGTTGCTGGCCGCATCGATTTCAATGACATCGGCACTGGTACCTTCCGTAATTTCCCGACAATGATCGCAAGTATTGCAAGGATGGGGCGTTGGCCCCTTCTCACAGTTCAGGGCCTTAGCAAGGATCCGCGCCGTACTCGTCTTACCCGTACCGCGAGGGCCTGTAAACAGGTAAGCATGGGAAATGCGCCCCGACTCAAGTGCGTTCGTGAGCGCTTTCCTGATGTGTTCCTGCCCCACGAGGCCATCAAAATCCTGGGGTCTCCAAGTACGATATAATGCGACGTAAGACATGGAATCCATCCTTTCTCTCTGTTGTACCATGGTATTATACCTTGTTTCCACAAAAAAATTCAACTTATTTCTTGACAACGGCATGAATATCCTTTATACTAAAACACGCAGTCATTTTTAAAGACTGCATACAATTGAAAAGCTTTGCCTAAGCATTTCAACCTGGAGAGTTGTCCGAGTGGTTGAAGGAGCACGCCTGGAAAGCGTGTATACGGGATAACCGTATCGAGGGTTCGAATCCCTCACTCTCCGCCATTTAAGAATCCGCCGCAGCATGCGGCTTTTCTTTTAAGTACGCTTTTATTTTTTGGATGGACCATAGGGATAGGTCCTGCGCAATGAAGTCCTGTGAACCTTGTCAGGTCCGGAAGGAAGCAGCAATAAGCAGACCGCTTCGTGTGCCGCAGGAGTGCCTGTTCCTGTGGCCCATCGAGAAAATAAGGACGGGAAAGTCCCGCTGGGAAACGAAAAGTCTCCCAGCGGGACTTTTTTGCCGTGGAGGGAAAATGGCGGTCAGGCAATCCATTCAGGAAGAGTCCAGAATGCTGTCTCGAGACGCCGGCTCTGGCTGCCAAGCAAAAGACGTAAAGGTGCCTGCAATGCTGTGATGCCATGGTGCGAAAAGACCGCAGGGGAAAAGACCTTAAGGCCTTCGTGTTGTAACCCACAATTTTTAAACTCACAACTGAACTATCCTGTCCCCAAACGTGAGGCGGTCCATCGTACGCTACAACGTGAGCCCCTTGCCTCAGGTCGACCTTTTCTAAAGCAAGTGGCTCAGGTCCTGCATCAAATAAGCCCGATTTTTGAGCCGGCCTCAATATCTTGCAATGACCTTCCCCGGATTGAGTACATCCAAAGGATCCAAGGCCTTCTTGATGGCTGTCATCATGAACATCTGCCCAGGGTCCGTCAAACGCTCGAGCTGTCCTACTTTCTTTGCCCCAATTCCATGTTCACCGGAAAGAAGGCCGTCATGGGCATAGACATAGGCATAGGCCTTTTCATGGAAGGATGAAAGGGTTTCCTCCCAAGCTTCATCGCTGAGCTCCCCTTTAAGGATATTAAAGTGCAGGTTCCCATCTCCCGCATGAGCTAAGGTAAAGACGCGGAAAGGATAGGTTGCGGCAAGTTCCGACAGATCCATGATGGCATCTGAAATCTTATCCAACGGAAAGACAAAATCGTCACTGGTACTGACGCGGCTTAGGATTCTCGTCGCTTCAAGACAATTTTTGCGGATTGTCCACACCCGGTCATCAGCAAGGGACACTTCCACGGCACCATGCGCCTGAGCCAGCTCATCGACCTTTATGAGCTTTTTATCCATCTCATCTTCATCAAAGGTTTCGAGGGTCAAAATAACGTAGCAGCCGTCGTCATAATGACTGAGTCGAATCTTTGAATAGTCGCTGGAAGCCTGCACAAAACCATGATCCATGAATTCAACACTCGTCGGGTCAAGCCCAGCTTTTAAAAGAATGGGAACAAGGCTCGTGGCCTTCCGTGGATCTGTGAAGACAAGAAGGACGTCCGACCGGTAGGGGGCAATGGGCAGCAGTTTCAGCGTTGCTTTTGTAATGACGCCAAGGGTCCCTTCGCTCCCAAGAACGAGCTGATCAAGACAGAAACCAGTTGTATTTTTCTTCGTTCGGGCCCCCAGGTGTGCAATCTCGCCCGTGGGCAGGACCACTTCGATGGCATGGACCTGACTGCGCGTCGTGCCGTAGCGAACGGCCTTATCGCCACCGGCGTTTGTCGCAAGGTTGCCGCCAATGAGGCAGCTGTCGGCGCTGCACGGGTCACCGGCATAAAAGAGACCTTCCTTCTTGGCCGCTTCCTGCACATCGAGGGTCCTAGCCCCAGCTTCGACAACCATATACATACCATCCGGGTTTACTTCCAAGATGCGGTTCATGCGCTCCATGAGCATGACAATGCCACCGCAGACAGCAATGGCTCCGTCGGAGACGCTGGTCCCGCCGGAGCGGGGTGTTACGGAAAAATGGCGCTTATTGGCAAGTTTCATGATGGCCGCCACTTCTTCCGTACTTCCTGGCGCTGCAACAGCTTCCGGCACATGGAAGAACCGGGAATCTGTCTCTTGATCCGTTTGATACGTTTCGAGGGTCTCCGGCGTCGTGAGGACATATTTTTCGCCTACAATGGCTTTTAGTTCTTCAATTGTACTTTCTGTTAATTTTTCATAGTGCTCCATACTGCTTTCCTACCTTCCTGATGCAAAAAAGGGCCCGCCTTTCTGCAGAAAAAGAAGCGGAACCCGTGTGTGAACCTAGTGGGCTTACGCCCTTTTTCCTAAAAACGATTGTTTTCGTAATGCTTGATGGTATACGTGTAGGTGTACTTTCTGGGAACGCGCGTTGACAAAAGACACATGAGCTCATAGGGTATGGTTCCCACCCACTTAGCCAATTGGTCAAGGGAAACACCGCCCGGTCCAAAGATAACCGCTTCATCCCCCTTATGGACACCCGGCACATTCGTCACGTCAACCATAAACTGGTCCATACAGATGCGACCCACAACAGGAGCCTTATAACCACGGATCGTAATATAGCCACGGTTTGACAGGGCGCGGGAATAGCCATCAGCATAGCCCAAGGGAATCGTAGCTACCTTCATGGGTGCTTTCGTCTCGTAGGTACAGCCATAACCGATCTTCTCACCGGCTGGAACATCCTTCACAAAGACGACTTCTGCCTTGAGGCTGAGGGCCGGTTTTAGGTCAAGACAGCGTTCTACGTCGTCCGATGGCCACAGTCCATAAAGGGTGATGCCCTGACGGACCATGTCACATTCTGTATGCTTCATCTCCGTGATACCAGCGCTGTTATCGATGTGGACCAAGGGAATCTGGATGCCTCGGTCCTTGATAGCGCGGTCAGCTTCCATGAATTTTCGATATTGGCTTTCAGCAAAACTTTTATCCATTTCATCGGCGCTGGCAAAATGGGAAAACATCCCTTCAAGCTCCACATGGGGCAGCTTGCTGATGGCCTCAGCAAGATCGGCCGCTTCTTCAGGACGGCAGCCGATCCGGTTCATCCCCGTATCGACAGCCAGGTGGACCTTGGCCACCTTGTTTTCCTGCAGGGCTGCTGCCGAAAGCTCCTGGGCCACGGCAAGATCATAGACCGTTTGGGTGATGTTATAGTCCACAAGGGCCTTTTCATGTTCTTCCGTCATGGTCCCCAAAATGAGGATAGGCGCCATGATACCAGCTTCGCGAAGCTCCAGGGCTTCCTGTGTCATGGACACCGCCAGATAATTGACGCCTGCCGCCAGGGCTGCCGTTGCAACGGGCACGGCTCCGTGGCCATAGGCATCAGCTTTGACAACCGCGCAGATTTTTGTCCCCGGTTTGAGGACTTTGCGCGTGACCTGTACGTTATGGGCAATGGCCGACAGATCGACTTCGGCCCAAACATTCCTCGCTCTCATAAAACGCCACCGTTTCCTTAAAATTTACGGGAATTGTTCCCCGGCCCTTTTTTAGAAAAGGGCTATACGCCTTTATCATACTCTTTCCCTTTTTGTTTGGCAACGAAAATTCCAAGGGGGCCTTGCTTCTTTCAGGTCTATTCAAGATGACTTTGTAACAGATTGTACAAGATATCCTTTTCCTACGGAATTTCTCCCCTTGCTCCTTGACGGACCTTTCCATGCATGCTAAAATTTTTTCAATTTCATAGTAAAATGCGATGAAAGGAAGAGTACTTTTTATTGTCTGGTTCCAGAGAACTCCCGCACCGGTGAAAGGGAGTGCAGATGAGAAAAGGAAGATGGTCCTGGAGCTGATTGGCTGAAATCACAGTAGGCCGTACGGGTGTGCCCGTTATTGCACTGGGGAATCCGGCTTTGGCCGCGTTTCCAAGAGACCTTGCCCAAGGGCAAGGTAAAGCTGGGTGGTACCACGATGCTTTCGTCCCTGCAGGGAGGAAGGCTTTTTTTATTGCAGGAAAGGAGTTTTTGTCATGCCCATTAAAATTGACGGCGGCCTGTCCGCTGTAAACCGTCTCCGTGAAGAAGGAATCGTCACCATTGGAAAAGACCGTGCCATGACGCAGGATATCCGGCCCTTGAAGATCCTGATTCTTAACCTCATGCCCCTTAAAAAGCCGACGGAACTGCAGCTCCTGCGCCTATTGGGCAACTCCCCTATCCAAATCGAGATTGATTTCTGCCGCCCTGTGTCCCGCGTCAGTACGCACACGGATAATTCCTATTTAGACCGAGTCTATCTTGAATGGAATGACATCAAGGACCGCTATTATGATGGCTTCATCATCACCGGCGCACCAGTCGAAAAGATTGACTTTGAAGATGTTGAATACTGGCCTGAACTTGTCCAGTACTTTGAGTGGGCCCGGAGCCATGTCTTTTCTGTTCTCCACTATTGTTGGGGCGCCCAAGCTGGGTTATACTATTACTACAATATACCAAAGATCATGCTCCCCAAAAAGCTCTACGGCATCTATCCCTATGGACTTACGACAAACTTCCATCCGCTCCTGCGCGGCTTTGATGACCGCTACTTCATTCCCCAATCGCGTTATACCCGTGTCGATGACAATAAGATCGACGCTGACCCGCGCCTTGAAGTGTTGAGCCGCAGCGCCGAAAACGGCATCAACATCTGCAGTACGAGCGACATGCGCCATATCTTTGTCATGGGCCATTTTGAATATGACCGAAATTCCCTGCAGGATGAATTCATCCGTGACAAAAACAAGGGCCTTGACCCGGAGCAGCCGAAATTTTACTATCCCGACAATGACAGCAGTGAGCAGCCCTGCTTCAAGTGGTGCAGCTATGCTCACCTGTTTTACACCAATTGGGTCAATATGGTCTATCAGGAAACGCCCTATGACCTGCTGCAGCTGACCCGGAAAGAATAGGAATCCTACCATGGAGCTTGCAACAGACGAAGAAAAGATGTATATGGAAGAAGCCCTGAAGGAAGCAGCCTTGGCCGCTCTTGAAGGGGAAATTCCCGTAGGGGCCATTCTCGTCCAGGATGGACGCGTCATTGCCCGGAACCATAACCGACGGGAAAGAGCGCATGATGCCACGGCCCATGCAGAAATCCTTGTCATCCGGGAAGCCTGTGAAAAGCTCCGGCGCTGGCGCCTAGCTGACTCCACCCTTTATGTGACCATGGAACCCTGCCCCATGTGCGCCGGTGCCATCTATAATGCCCGGATCGGACGCGTTGTCTTTGGGGCGAGCGACAGCGTAGCCGGAGCCTGTGGGAGCCTCTTCCAGATTCCCCTCCACCCCAGTCTCCATGCAAATACCATCATCAAAGCCGGTATCGAAGCAGAGCGCTGTAAAAAAATTTTGCAGGAATTTTTTACACGGCGCCGTTAATATGATATAATAGCCTAGTCTGCGGATGGGTGTCCGAGTGGTCGAAGGTGCTTGACTCGAAATCAAGTATACCGCAAGGTATCGTGGGTTCGAATCCCACCCCATCCGCCATTATTATAAGTCACATCAACCCCCACCATGGGTCACGCCATGGTGGGGGTTTCTTATTTGGTAAAAAAGTCCAGAAGCCTGCCTCCTGCTGATTCAAAATACCGTCCATGCCAGTTGTCCCTATTCCTCCTGATTTTTGTCACGCTCTTTAAAAACAGTAAATAAGGCTTTTGCACTGGCTGAAATATAGGCATCCTTACGAAGTACAAGTTCAAGCGTGGAAACAAGGCCCTTTTCCGCAATCACCCGACGCGTCAGATGGGGATAGCCGCGAAGGGCCTCCAAGGGTGTCACGCTGATTCCCAGTCCATAATCAGCCATCATAAGGCAAGTACGAAGGTCGTCTGCAACACCAACAATTTGCGGCTGCCTTCCAGCGTGAGAAAAAAGATCACGGATCCTTGCTTCCCAGCGTTTATAAAGGATCAGAGGACACGCTGCAAGGTCTTTCATGATGAGCTTCCTATGCGAAGGAATCTCACTGAAAAACGCTCGTTTGCCGGAAGCCATCATCGGATCCTGGCGAAGGGGAAGACGCTCAACATGCTTAAAAGTTTCCGGAGTCCGAACAAAAGCAGCTTCCAGCTCATTTCGAGCCAGTTTTTCTTCCAGTTCAAGCGTGTTGCCTTCTACGATTCGCAGCCGGACAAGGGGATATTGCCTGTGAAAAGCATCAAGCCCTTCATAGACTTCCTTCACGTGGGCGGAAGAGATACAACCAAGATGCACGGTCCCAGTTCCGCCTCGGCCCATATCGCGGATTTCTTCCAAGGCTTGCCGTTCTATATCTGTCATTTCCAGTGCATACTGGTAGAACCGGCGTCCGGCCGGTGTCAGCGTGATCTGGCGCGCACCGCGTATAAACAACTCCGTTCCTACCTCTTCTTCCAGCAGCTTGATTTGGGTAGACAGGGGTGGCTGAGAAAGATTCAGTTTCCTGGCTGCTGCTGAAATCGTACCTTCTTCAACGACAGCGATGTAATAGCGCAGTTGATATATATTCATATCATATACCTCATTATAAGACAAATATTATTCATATAGTTAATTCTATGATACGCTATGGTGCAGAAAAAGAAAACCGCCAAAATCCCGTAAACGGTACCTAGATGCGCCTAAGGGGACGAAAGCAGCCTAAAGGAGGAAGCTAAAATGGATGGAATGAAAAAGTGTTGGAAGCTTTTCTGGGTATTTGCTCAAATCGGGATCACCACATTCGGCGGCGGTTATGCCATGCTGTCGATTCTGCAGCGGGAAGTGGTGGAAAAGCGCCACTGGGCAACGGAAGAGGAACTCATGGATGACTATGCCATTGGGCAGTGTACGCCCGGCGTCATTGCCATCAATACGGCTACCTTTATTGGCTACAAGCTGTACGGAATCACAGGCGGCATCATTGCTACACTGGGAGTTATCTTTCCTTCCCTTTTGATTATTACGTCCATTGCCGCCTTTCTTTTGAATTTTGCTGACCTTGCTATTGTAAAACATGCCTTTGACGGGATCCGCGCCTGCGTCACCGTCCTGATTTTTGATGCGGTCATCAAATTAGGGAAAAAAGCCCTCATTGACAAGACCAGCTGGCTGTTATTTTTCATCGTCCTTGTCTTATCTCTCTTGACAAGCATCCCAACTGTCATGCTGATTGTTCTTTCCGGCATAGCAGGCTGTCTCTTTTCCTCAAAGTCTGCCTCTATTAAGACAATGAGCAAGGAAGAAGATCCACAAGACCACGCTGAAAACTACGCAAAGGAGGACGAATCATGGAAACACTGATTCTTTACGGCCAACTATTTTGGCAATTTTTCAAAACCGGGTTATTTGCCGTTGGCGGCGGGCTCGCGACACTGCCTTTTCTTCAGGAGATGAGCCGTCTGACCCATTGGTTTACTACGACCGACATTGCCGATATGGTTGCCGTCTCTGAATCGACGCCGGGGCCCCTGGGCGTCAACATGGCGACCTATGTCGGCTTCAAAACGGCGGGATTTGCAGGCGGTGCCATCGCCACCTTAGGACTCATTGCCCCGTCCATCATCATCATCCTCATCATTGCACGGATGCTCCGTAGATTTCAATCCTCAGCCATCGTCAGCCAGATCTTTTCCGGCCTCCGCCCTGCGTCAGCGGCCCTCATCATGGCTGCAGGCCTGAGTGTCGCACAGATTGCCCTCTTCCAGGTAAATACCTGGAAAGTTACGGGAAACCTGGCCGACCTCTTTAAAGTTAAAATGATGATACTGACAGCCTTCATCTGGTTTTGCTATCGCAAGTGGCAGCTCCATCCCATCATCTACATTGCCTTTTCTGCTGCCGTCGGCATCCTTTTGGAACACTAAAAAATGGCCCCGAACCTAGCGGATTCGAGGCCATTTTGCACTTTTAGGAAGATCATCTGTTCGGAGCTAAATAAAGCCCTGCAACTAGCTTCCAGCTAGAGACGCGCCTTAAGGAAATGCCGAACTTTAAGAAGCGCCTCGTTTCAAAGGCCGCCTTACGTCCGATCAAGGATCCTGCCATCGGTCGAAATCGTTACGACAGACCAAGGAATCATCTTGCCGCTATCCTGAAGGGCTTTGACGGCAGCATGTTCCAGACCGCCGCAGCAAGGGACTTCCATGCGGACCACGGTCACGCTCTTGATATCATTTGAAGCAAAAATCGCACCTAATTTTTCCGAATAGTCGACGGCATCAAGTTTCGGGCAGCCCACGATGGTAATATGACCTTTGATGAATTCTTCGTGGAAATTTGCATACGCATAAGCTGAACAGTCAGCCGCAATGAGGAGCTTTGCTCCGTCAAAGAACGGAGCCTGGATAGGAACGAGTTTGATCTGCACAGGCCACTGGCGCAGCTGGCTTACAGGAGCTTCTGCCGGTGCAGCAGGCGCAGCTGCTTTTCCCGCCTGATCCATTATCTTCATACGGGACCCAGGGCAGCCGCCTTTGGGCGCCATCATCTTCACGCGAGAACCGGGGCAGATCCCCTGGGGCGGAACCGGTTTTCCTTCAGCCCGCATCTTTGCTTCAACAGCTTCCCGGTCATAAGGCAGAGCTTCCCGTTCTTCAAAAGTAATGGCATCGGTCGGGCAGTGCGGCAGACAGTCGCCAAGGCCATCACAATAATCATCGCGCAAGAGCTTGGCTTTGCCATTGACCATGCCGATGGCACCTTCGTGGCAGGCTTTAGCGCAAAGGCCGCAGCCGTTGCATTTATTTTCGTCGATTTTGATGATTCTCCGTTTCATGAGTGTTTCCTCCCCTGTATGTAAAAGATTCATGGTTTCACTTGCTTTTTCGATGGTGTCATTATACGATAGGGGTACAATTAATTACGTTGTTTCAACAACAAAAGGGGAGAAACCATGGATTTTGCATTTTTAGCGAAAACACCCTTTTTCCGTACCTTACGTACGGAGGAAATCAAGTCGGCCCTCACCTGTTTGGGCGCAGTGACCCGCCATTTTGAAAAAGGCAGCTACATTCACCGTGCCGGTGACAAGGTCCACACAGTCAGTCTTATCCTCAAAGGCTGCGTCAACATCGCCTACGATGACATCTGGGGAAACCGGACCATCTTGGGACAGGCCCACAGCGGGGAAATCTTTGCCGAAGCCTATGCCTGCATGGATGACGAGCCGCTCCTTATCAGCGTGGAAGTAGCAGAAGATACGGAAGTCCTTATGATGGATATGCACAAGATACTGACCATCTGTCCCTCAAACTGCAGTCATCATCATAAGCTTGTAGAAAACCTCCTGACCATCTTGGCCCGCAAAAACTTGGGCCTATCCCGGCGTATGGTCTATACAGCATCAAAATCGATCCGCGGCCGTGTCCTGTCCTATCTGTCCTTTCTCGCTGACAAACAAGGAAAAAAGCAGGTTTCCATCCCCTTTGACCGTCAGGAAATGGCGGATTACCTCGGCGTCGACCGTTCTGCTCTCTCAGCGGAACTGAGCCGCATGCAAAAAGACGGACTTATTGCCTACAAAAAGAACCATTTCACCCTTTTCACCGATGAACTTTGAAGTAAAAAGCCGTTACGAACACAGGATTCGTAACGGCCTTTTTTATTTTTTAATCGGTTCTACACTGACAACCACAATTTCCGGCGGTACGCCAAGACGCATGGGAATAACGGACAGGCCATGGCCTGTCGATACAGTCGCCAGCATATTCCCAAAGGCCTGAGTGCCATGGTCCAGCGCAAAAAGTCGCTGTGTAATGAGGTTTAAAGGAATGAATTGTCCTCCATGAGTATGGCCGGCAAAATAAAGGTCATACTCCTTTTGTGATGCTTCCAAAACATGGTATGGTTCATGTTCCGCAAAGATATGGAGGTCACTGCCTTGGGCTGCAGGCGCCTCATAGCCCTTTTTTCCAAAGCGCTCATCATCAAGGCCTGTGATCCAAACGGAACTGCTCACAGGAATGGACTCATTCACAATGAACCGAATGCCCATTCGTTCCAGATAAGTCCGTTCCTGCTCTCCCGTACCTGCCATGAGATCATGATTGCCCATGACGGAATATAGGCCCATAGGAGCGCGGAGGCTGCGCAAGGCATCCATACTGCCCTCGCGCATGACAAAGGAAAGACTGCGGTCCACAAGGTCACCGCCAAAAATCACAAGATCGGGGTCTTCCGCATTAATGCGGCTCACGAGCTTTTGCCCATACCGGCGGCCCCAAAGAGTTCCAAAATGCAGGTCCGAAGCAAAGACGATACGCATGGACCGCGTCAAAGGTTTATACGTGCGAAGGGTGATCCGCCGCACATGGGGATGAAGGGCCTGGTAAACGCCAAGACCGGTCCCCAAAAAAGCGATGAAAAAAATTGTGATGGCCGCATTGGGTGCAAGGTTCGGAGACTGGGAAAACCGGCCAAGGAGCCAACAAACACCATAAAAGATAGATAAGAGCACAGAATAAAAGATAAAACCCATCCACACTCCGCCACTCCAACTAAAATAACGAATCAGCGTAACAGGAAGCGATTCCGTAAAAATATTACCAATGGCAAAAATCAAGGGCATGAGTAAAAAGGGCAGGAGCGTCCAAGCAGAGTGAAGCAGGGAAAATCCCGTTCGGTACATCCCCCAGGAAAAGGTCGATCCTACAAGACCCAAAGCCGTCACAATAAGAAAAAACATATTGATACTCACTTCCATCACCCCTTACAAAGGAGCCGCGGTCATCCTTAAAGCAGCATCTTGCCCAACCAAAAAGCGGCACCGGCAGCAAACATACCAAGCATGTTCTGCAGGAAAATATAAAGGAATCCCGTAATATGCTCCCCATGCAGGAAAAAATGCATTCCTTCTTTGATAAATGAAGAAAAGGCTGTAAAACCTCCAATGAATCCCCAATAAAAGAGGTTGATCCAACGAGGATGCGGCAGTTTAACGTATAATACAGCCACAAAAAAGCCAACCAAAATGCAGCCAAGCGTATTGACAGCAATCATGTGCCAGGGAAAATCCGTCCCCCCCACACCCTTGAGGCTTCCGGCAACAAGATAACGCCCCACGGAGCCCAAGGCGCCTCCAAGCGCCACATAAAGCAGCATGTGCAAATCTTCTGTAATTGTCATGATTCCCCCCTCAATTCAATAAAGCAACATTCCCAGTCCCGAGCAAACACCCGCTACAAGAATAATCATTTTTTTATTTTCTTACGCTATTTTTGTATACTTTTTACCGTTGAAAAAAGGCGCTTGCTAAAGAAGCGTCTCTCTATCCTGAATAGCTACTCTTATGGTAGATGATGAAGATATTATCTGTCAATCATTAATTTTGCAAGATGATTCATTTTTTCAAAATATCGTTTTTTTGAGGTAAATTTAGCTTTACAATTTTTGTACAAAGAGAAAACAGGGAAAAGTTGCCTTCCCTCTTCTTCCCCGCTATAATGATTGGTATGAAAAGAGATAAACGCACAACCACACCTAACGAACATATTGAAATCACCATAACGGGGCTGGGCAGTTCCGGTGAAGGGGTCGGTAAAGTGAAAGGATTTACCTATTTTATCCCCGGAGCCCTTCCTGGTGAACGAGTAACGGCCGCAGTCACAGCCAAAAAGAAAAACTACGGCCTGGGACGCTTGGAAAAGATCCTGGTCCCCAGTCCGGACCGAATCACACCGCCCTGCCCTGTCTATGAAGCCTGCGGCGGCTGCCAGATCCAGCATCTAGCCTATGAGGCGCAGCTTGTTCAAAAGCGTCAGACCGTCATCGATGCCTTGGAACGCATTGGTCATTTTTCGGGCATCAACGTGAATCCCACTTTGGGAGCCGATGATCCGTGGCATTACCGCAACAAGATGCAGGTCCCTGTGGCAGAAGGGAAAAAGCACAGCCTGTCTATTGGCTGCTTTGCCCAGGGCACGCATCACGTCATTGACGTAAAGCGCTGCCTCATCCAGCATGATGCAAATAACGAACTTACGGCCGTCGTCCGTGCCTGGATGGAACGCTACCATATCCCGGCGTTAAAAGAAGACGCCCGCACGGGCATCGTGCGCCATATCATGGGCCGCGTCGGCGTCCAGACCGGAGAGGTCATGGCTGTCCTTGTCACCAATACGGACCGTGTACCCCATCTCAAGGAACTGACCCATATGCTGAAAGAAGCCATCCCCGGCTTTGTTACCTTGGTACAGAACGTCAATACCCGCCACACAAACGTCATTATGGGTCCCCACAACAAGGTAATCTATGGGCCCGGTGTCATCCATGACCGCTTGGGCGACCTAACCTTTGTCATTTCCCCCCATTCCTTCTTCCAAGTCAATACGCTGCAGGCGCAGCGCCTTTATGAAACTGCCCTTTCCTATGCCGCCCTTGAAGGAAAGGAAAACGTTATCGACCTTTACTGCGGCACAGGAACGATTACCCTTTTTCTCGCCCAAAAGGCACGGCACGCCTTGGGAATCGAGATTGTCGCACCAGCGATTGCTGACGCCAGAAAAAATGCCCGGGACAATCACATCAAAAACAGTGAATTCATCTGTGCTGATGCGGCTAAAGAGCTGCCCCTTCTTGTGAGGGACGGAATCCGCCCCGACGTCGTTGTCCTTGATCCGCCAAGAGCCGGCTGTGAGCGGCCCGTTCTTGACGCCATCCTTGCCGTGCGTCCCAAACGCGTCGTCTACGTTTCCTGCGGACCGGCCTCTCTTGCCCGTGACGCCGCCATCCTTTGTGAAGGCGGCTATAACATTCGTCAAGTCCAGCCCGTTGATATGTTCCCTCACACGAGCCATGTCGAGACAGTGGTATTGATGTCAAGAGTACAGAAGTAAATAGCCTTAGAAACCCTTGAAATATAGGAATTTTGGGGAGTCAAGGGGAAAATCCTCGACTCCCTAATTTTTATATAAAATAACTTAGTGGGAACATATCGACTTGGAGAAATTCAGAGAGTTGAGTTGACAGCTTGAAAATATGGTAGGTTGTGTAGATAGGATAGTTATTTTGTAGGTTGAGTTGATTATTTTGAAGGATAAAATGAGTTTTACTAATAAAGTTGTAGTTGCCACTGGCGGAGTAAAGGGAATAGGGAAATGCATTGTGGATGAGTTCAAAAGTCGTGGTGTGAAGGTCTGCATTATAGATATTCTCAATAATGATTATTTTATTGGAGATATCAGTGATAAGGCAACGCTAGAAAGATTTGCTGGAAAAGTAATAACGGATTATGGGCACGTAGATGTATTGGTCAATAATGTCCTGCCGCCAATGAAAGGCATTGACGAATGCAACTATGAGGATTTTAATTACGCTCTTAGAGTTGGGATGACGGCTCTATTCTACTTGAGCAAATTATTTGCTCCGCATTTTTCAAGTGGAGCATCAATTATCAATATCTCATCATCAAGAGATCGAATGAGTCAGCCACAGACGGAAAGCTATACTGCTGCCAAAGGTGGCATCGTAGCCTTGACGCATGGGATGACAGTATCATTTGCTGGCAAAGCAAGAGTGAATTCTATTTCTCCGGGATGGATTGATAATGCCTATAAAGATAATGACGAAGCAGATGCTAAGCAACACCCAGCAGGGCGAGTAGGAAATCCATTGGATATTGCCAATATGGTTCTTTTTCTCAGTTCGGACAAGGCGGGTTTCATCACCGGTGAAAATATCTGCATTGATGGTGGAATGACTAAGCAGATGATTTATCATGGAGATAATGGGTGGCTACTGAACGAATGATATAAATCGTAATTTTATCATCGAGATAAGTTTATAAAAATTAAATATCTTTAACACCGATAAGGGCAATTGTAGATATTTACAATTGCTCTTTTCTTTAATGAATATATGAAAAAGTTAGTTGCCATTATAGAATAAAACAATAATTAATAGGTTGACAAAAGCAATTAAAACATTTATAATTCATTTAGTTGCTTCAAGCAACCTGATGGAGGTAATAAGATGCAGGAGAAACTTGATGCTATAGAACAGATTCGTAAATTCAACCGTTTTTACACACCTCTCATAGGAATATTGGATCGCAATTATTTAGATAGCGGATATTCTGTTACAGAGAATCGTATTCTATTTGAGCTTTATGAAAACGAAAGACTTAGTGCAAAGTATTTATGCAATCTATTACTGTTAGATAAGGGATATATTAGCCGTGTCATATCTGGATTCGAAAAGAAAAATATGATAACAAGAAAAGCTTCTAGTACAGATGGACGCAGCCAAGACATATCACTTACTGAATATGGAATAGATGAGGCGAAAAGGGTAATCGAAATCACATACAATAAAATATTTGAAATGATTGAAAATCTGAACAAAGAGGATTGTGATGCTGTTTGTAATGCCATGATCTGCATAGAAGAAAAATTATCAAAGAATGGAGATAAAATAAATGAGTAATTTTGTTATAAGAGAAGTAGGATCTGGTGAAGTAAGCTTAGTTTCACATTTTTATTATAAGATATTTGAAACGCAGTTTGATTTTCTGCCTAGTACAGAGCAATATTTCCTTCACGCTTGCGAGGAATTATTCGATAATCCTGAAAAAAATAAGATGTGGATTATAGAGAACGGTGGAAAAATCAAAGGTTCTATCTGTGTAATAGATAGAGGAGAACATGATGCTCAGCTTAGATTATTCGGTATGGATGCTTCATTACAAGGAAAAGGTGCAGGTAAGGCTTTAATGCAGACAGCAATGGATTACTGTAAGAAAATGCAATATACCCATGTAAGCCTATGGACAATTGATATCTGTAAAGCAGCAAGACATTTGTATGCAAAATTTGATTTTAAACTTACTGATACAAAAGAAAATAATACCTGGGCTAATTATTCGATAACAGAGGAATTGTGGGAGTTTAATGATGATTGAAATTGTACCTGCTTATGATAGGATTGATGAATTCTATGAACTAGTAAAATAATACACAGATATGATTCTTAAAGAGGATCCAGAAGTAGGCAAGACATTATCGTCACAGAAATTTTCACTGAAATGTATCATTTCAGTGAAAAATATGGTTATTCAAACGGAAAAATGTATATTGCACTAGTAGATGAAAAGCTTGCTGGCTGTGTGGCCCTAACAAAAAATGATGATGACTATTGTGAAATTAAGAGACTTTATATTAGAGAAGAGTTTCGTGGAAATCATTTAGGTAATATGTTATCTGAGAAGATTATTGAAGATGCCGGAGCAATAGGATATAAGTACATGCGATTAGATACAGTTCCATTTATGAGTAGTGCTATTAAAATATATGAAAAGGTAGGATTTAAATTTATAGAAAAATACAATGTTAATCCGGCATCAAATGCAATTTTCATGCAGCTGGATCTATAGAAAATAGAAGTTTAAATGTGCATTGTTTACACGTCAGATTCCAATTTGTAGTTGAGGAGTAATTTTTCTAAAATGGCTTATTGTATAATTGCGGCACAATTGCTTTGGAGTGTGCAAATGCACCTGTTTCAATAATTCAACAGTAGAAAAATTAGATTGTATCAACGACTGTTGGAAGTCCGATGTAATCCGTCTATCGTTGATACAATGGAAAGTAACAGACATATTTGCAAAAGGGAGTTTGGAAATTCGACTCGCAAGGTTGAAAGCCAAACTTCCTTTTTTATTACCAAGGTTAGGTTCTGTTTTTTGGGAGTGAAACCCCTTAAACGATTGCTGGCAGTATAATTTCAGGAGTATACTATGCCTGAGAGACGCATATATTTTGCATTAAAGAATAAAATAGGTATTGGGACGGAAAAGTAGGCATTGGATAAGTCATGTTGAAAAGTTATGTATTTGACAAATTGGTTAAATGCTGCGATAATGAAATGTTTTTGATTATTATATTGTATTTTTGCAGTATTTATAGTATTATTTTATAATTAATACTTTCAAAATAATAAAGAGCTAGAAATGCGTATTTATAGGCGTTTCTAGCTCTTTATATCTGCGAAAAAAAGTGAGTAAGTTTTATATTTTCTTAGTAGTTCTTAAAATTTTTTTCATTTGTTTTTCACTCAGTACTTCATAATCCGTTCGGAATCCGAAGGCATTTTGTATGGCGTCGGTAATCTCCGTACGTGTATACGCTGGCACGTAATCGTCTATAGGAAGTTGAAGAAAGTTCATATCCTGTAATGTATGAATCAGCTCACGGGGCGTATAGGAGTTTCCCAGCTTTTTCTCAAGCAGCCGATACAAGGTCAGAGATAAAAAACATATCAGGAAATGGGCGCGTATACGGTCTTCTCGGGAAAGATAGACTGACCGTGCCTTGAATTCCGTCTTCATTAGCCGAAAGGATTCTTCTATTTCCCAACGTCGTTGGTTTATACGAATAATGACTTCAGGAGATTCGTCTAAACTGATGCATACCGCGTAAAACCCATCATATTGAGATTCTTTCCGTATCCGTTCGTCATCCATCTCATATAGTTCTTTCTTGGCTACTTCGCCATCAACGGTAATCTTTGTCTTCTTGACGAAACGTTTGTAATCATTCGTGCCGTATGCCTTAAGGGACTTACTGTGAGTGGATATGCCATTAGAAGCGCGCTGTATCTGCTGTTCCCGTATATTCTGTTGGTAGTGTCTGTACTTTAAGGAAAACGTCACAATTAAATGCTGTTCCAGCCCATCTTCTTGAATCCATCGATCCTTGAAGAACGTCATCTCTTCATATTCGGGTCCTAATGCGTCTAAGTCTGTCAGGTCATATTCTTTCTTGGTTCCCGACAGTTTCCATCCCTTCGGGTCCAAGGCCCATTGTTTTAAATGAGCCTTTAAATTCTTTATGGACTGGGTCGTCACAAAGGCGCGTTCCCCACGGGTATTGAATTTCCGGTTGGAAAGAGAGGAGATGCCTCCGTCAGTACAGACGATGAAGCAAGATAGGTTGAAGTCATGTACAATCTTTTCTTCCAAGGGCTGTAATGTAACTTGTTCATTCGTATCGCCGCTGTGAAGACAATACGCCAAAGGGATGCCATCGCCGTCCATGAACAATCCCATTTCGACGATAAGACTAGAGCGATGCTCCTTGGAAGGACCATATTGGCGTATACCGTCTTCTTGTTCGATTTCAAAGAAGAAGTTGGTGCAGTCGTAATACAGCACCTTACTATTCTGGGCACATAACCGCTCGCTGTTGGCATACAGCTGCGATTGGATAAAGGAATCTTCCGCAGATAATATCCCTAAGCTACGATACAGATGATGTAACTCCATCTGATGGGGCTCAAGCATTTTTTTAGAATACTCATAGCTGCTTAGCTTAGAAGAAGGGTAAAGAATGCGAATATATATTAGTCGAGACAAGCATTCATTCAGATTAAACTTGAATTTATAACGGGAAGAAATATCCTGACAGATAGCAGGGAGGCCTAATTGATGGTATAACGATTGCAAGAACAGATAGCCTCCAGAAAATTGGAGTTGTTTATCCATAGGAATAGGCTTGGATTGCTTGAAATGAATCACAATTTCACGCTTTTGCTCTTTTTCTAATTCGTTCAACTGTTGGATATATTCTTTTGCCCAAGCGACAGTATCATCGTGCTTTTTCTTAAGTTCTTCATAAGTGCCTAATTTTTCAACGACCTTAGAAGAATGTTTGCCATTAATATAGCAAGAACGGATAACGTAAAAAGATTGAGCATTCTTAGATTTGGAAATTTGCAGTCTCATGGTAATCCCTCCCATGGATATTACAACACATTACTAAAGAGTACTTAAGAGAAGAATGATAAATTTGACAAAAAATAAGCCTTAAAGGGCAGTATGAGTGGATTTTCAATTATGAGGTTATTGAGAAAGTATCAAATTCCCAAGTTTAAATCCGGTACTAGTATTGGGGTAGTAAAGTAGGTATAAATAATGAAACACCTTGCAGAAATGCAGGGTATTTTGTGATTACAAGTCTAAGTGGGAAAGCAAAAAGACGTGTTTTATGATATAACATAGTCTAATAGAGATAGAAATCAGTAATTGTGAATTATGGCGGAAACTTGTACACCGCCAAGGTGCATTTTATATTTGCGGGCAAAGGTCGCAAGTTCGATCCATGCATTCCGCCTTAATTAAATATAAGGTTAGACAAACAAATCGGAAGTTGTATGGAGGAGAAAAATATGAAACATCAGTGCAAAATAACGGTTTTGGAAACTAAGGTATTTCCGGATTTGCAGGAAAAATATCTTGCTGATCCGAAGTCTGGACCATGTCCGTGTTTTAAAGTTGGAGATGAATTTATTTTGGATAGGACATCCCAAAAAGATGACTTCTACCATCTGATGAATGGTCAGTTTTGCGGTGAAGCGTGGGATGCAGTTAGTCGCTATGTATATACTGCGCTGCAGGGAGGATCCATCATGCACGGCTGGACAAATGACGAACGCATGATGATTGCTTGCTGCAATGATGGAACTAGACCAGTTATCTTCAAGATTGAGCGTATAGATATTCCTGAAAACAGGGATGAAGAAGAATGGCTATCTAAGCAGAACTTCAAAAATACTGCAGATAATGCATATACGGGATAAATCAAAATTTCATTTTATAGAATCGTTACTAATAAAAAATTGTCCTTAAAATACTTCGTGGATATGTTTCCAACAACTAGGACTTTAGACAAAAAACGGTGGATATGTTCCCGACAACGTTCAACGACTAAAAAAAGCGATATGACGTTCTTGCTATCCTCTCATGCCATGTCGAGACAGTCGTTCTCATGACGCGGGCGCAGTAAGGAAGCCTCGCAAAGATGCTGTGATGCTCTCTTGCGGAAAAGGCACCTATCTCAAACGAAAAACAGAGAGTCACCATCCAAATCCGTCTTGTGATTTGGATGGTGACCTCTTTATTTAATGAGTCCCATGTAGAAAAAAGCGTTTTCTACATGGCTCATTTCTTTGGCTTGTACGCTTGTTAAGAAAATTTGTCCCTTACAAAAACGATAAGAGCCAGCCTTAGAACTGCATTTCCTTCAGGAACTCGTCTTGTTTTTCAAAAATATCTTTCAAGGCAGCATCGCGCTTTTTGCATACCTCGTCTTCAGATAGAGTTTCTTCAACATGAACCCTTACAGCCCGAAGAATCGTCCTCCCCTCCCATTTATCGAAAGATGTTTCCGTGTTGGAAGATTGGATTGCCTTCCCATAAAAAATAGAGTCATATCAATCTGATAGGGTTCTATTTTTAAATGGATGACACGACTCCCTAGCGGAACGGACCCGTTTTGAAGAAATCGAGTTCCAAGGCAACGTGCGTAAAGGCGTAGCGAGAACTTAGAGACCCAATGAGTTTAAATTCTTTCCCATCAGTCCAAATTGGAAACGGACGCCATGGGCGCATTACTGGCAAGGACGAGTCCCACCACCTTTTCCGCCCCGCCTTCTTTGAGGAGGCGGGCCGCTTCTTCAAGGGATGCGCCCGTCGTTGCAATATCATCTCAAAGGTGTCCGTATTTGATACAATACAACGATAGTTATAGTTTTGAACACGGGGGTGTTCAAAACTATAACTATACTACATTGAATTCATCCCAAATTCTCTCAAGCATCACTATCATAAAATTCTAAATAAGTGCCTAAAGTTCGATATGTACACAAAATCAGCAACCCTCATTCCAAATAGGGGGGGTGCTGACTTTGTTCTTTATGGCGCCTAGAATCCCGGATTCTCTCCATGAAGCAAAATTCTTCGGCTCGTCTTTCTCTCTAGAATTTAAACCGGAATCCTGCATTAAACTGATATTTCGTTTTTACATCTGCTTTAAAGTTCCGCTCTGCGTCCAGATAGAATTGAGACGTATCCGCCAACTGAATATTGGTTCCCAAGCCAACAACATACCAAGTATCGCCCAGGTCATCCCGATCGGTAAAGCGAACATCGTCCCGGATGCTGCTTTCCGTACGGCCTAAGAAATCATGGTTAATGGAAGCCTTCAGATACACACGGCCAGGATGCTTGGTCTGTTCCTGGAATTCATGGCTGATTACAAAGCCCAATCTACCAATCAGGCTATTTCCATTATCCTGATGGACTTTGGCACCATTACGAGTTGTGTATTCGTCTCCCCACAAGTAGCTATAGGTAAGCTGTGCTTGGGGTTCAATAGTCCAATGCTGCCCCAGTACTTTCTTCCGTCCATATTCGGCGCTGATGCTGCTGCCCCAGTTTTCAAACTTTCCATGATCCCCGTAAGAAGTCTCATAATCAGAATCGATCCGCCCCACACGGGCGACCAGATCCAGATAATGGCCATGAGGACGGATATTCGTTCCATACAGAGACAGAGCCGTGGATTTTTGTTCACCGTGCCCCTCTGTATAACCTGTATCCCCCCACATATGGGAAATGGCACCGCCATAGATCCAGCTTCCAGCCTGATCGGTCTCCACTTTCTTATCCAGACCAACCTGGACTGTCCGGTAGGTTCCCTTAAATCCATGTTGTCCGCTTCTTTCCATTCCTTTATGAATGAAACGGGCCCATACCCCTTCATCAGCCTGATTATACCGCAGTTCGCCCAGGCGTTTTAAGAGGGTATCATCATCACGCCACAGGGCCAAAGCCGTATGATAGGCTGTTCCAGGAACTGTACCATTAGGGTTGATGGCATTGCCATTTTCTCCGCTGGAGGAATCCGGAGTCAAGAACCAACGATCGTATCCGTCATAAGCAGGATTTCCCGTATCTGATTCTTTTTGAATCACAAGGTTTTTATTATAAATCCGCTCATAATTTTTCACCTGAACCTGTTCATTTTGGGTAAAAGAAGCTCTTTCGGGAGCAGTCGAAGCAAAATAGAGTTTGCTTTCATCCATCATTCCGTTCACACTGCTGCGATCAGACATTTCCAGGGTATAGCGGCTGCCGTTGCCGTCATGCGCCACCACAAAATCACTGCGATTCCCGCCGCGGTAAGTTTCCACATCATCACCCAGGTAACGAAGATCCATTTTCACCATGCCGCCAGAACCGCCTAGCCATTCTGTCTCCAATTTTCCGGCCGTCCCCTCCAGAGAAACAGTGCTCCCCTGATCCAGGTAAACAGCATGCGCTGTACTGTTACCGGTCAGCTGCCAGAGCGAATTTCCCGCAAGAGAAATACTGCCGTTTCCGGAAGCTTTCCCTTCCCATAAGCTTTTGCCATCCAGTTCAATATGCGCGGCTCCATCTGCGGCGCGGTCATCCAGATTTCCTGTCCAACGGCTGCCGCCTCGCAAAGCGATATCAGCGCTTCCGGCCGTCGTTTCAAGATCGCCCTTCCAGGCAGACCCCTCATCAAAAGTTGCCGTCAGTTTGCCTTCCACTGTTTTTATAGGCTGATGGTGTACATCCTCGTAGGTTTTCTCCCCATTGCTCATATTTCCGTTCATGACAGACTGGTTGGTAAAGGACAGATTCATGGTTCCCGCGTTTTCCACATTGCCGCTCAAAGAAGATTCCTTCCCGGAATACACCGCATTCAGCGTATTTTCACCCTGCGCCTTCAAATCCCCGACCTGCTTTGCGTGAGCGCCGGTCAGATTCAGATTGACCGTATTGCCCGCGTAAATCTTTTCCCGCCACGTCGGATCAGTCGTACTGGAAGATGAAATCATATTTCCCACAGATTCCGCGTTGCCTGTCAGACTCCCGTTGGCGCCGGAAAGATTGACCGTAATGGTATTTTCACTGGTATAAGCGTTAACATTCCCCGTCATGGAAGCATTGTCTCCGGAAAAGTTTGCCTGAATAGATGCATTGTCGGTTTCAGAAGCGTGGCTGGGATCATCCCAGGATGTTTTCAGATCCCCTTTGAAATTCATATTTTTCCCGGTCATATCCAGCTGAATATTTCCTTTGGTTTCTGCTTTTACCTGCCCTTCCACCTTGCTGTCATTTCCTGTAATGGAAATCTTAGCCAATCCTTCCGATTCTGCTTTGAGCAGATTGGAATCAGCACCTATACCATCTTCATAGGAACGTTTTAGAGCAAACCGCTCGCCTGTCGCATGAATCACAAGCGTTCCTTTATCGCTTACAGCTGTATCGCCCCGCACAAAGGAATCGTTTCCGTTTACATTGAGATCCACTTTTGCCCCATCGGACACGCCAATGGCGTCTTTTGTAAAGACTCCGCCGCCGAAATCATCGGCTTTTGTATCGATAAAGGAACCATCTCCCGTCAGATTGGCCAGTACAGTGGTTCCTTGCCCGCGCGCCTGAATTTCGCCCAGGATTTTCACCGTTCCTTTAGCGTTTTTATTAATGGTTACGTGGGTTCCTTCCCCTTGAGGACTGGTTCCGGCACTAATGCTTGCCCCCATACCCGGAGCGGTAATCGTTACATCGCCCCCTATGTTGGGATTAATATCAATATCACCGCCCACTCCTGTAACAGTACCCTTAATATCTACTTTTTTGGCTGCCAGGTTCACATTGAATCGATTGCCACCTGCCCCAGGGCCGGCCAAAATTGCACTATCTTGCCCTTCCAGAGTAATAGCGTCTGCTTTAATTGCAATACCATTCCCTATAGGATTAAACATGGACATCATGGAGTTGCCTATGGCAGGACGACGAAAGAAATCACTCCCATCATCTTCGGAAGAAATCTTGACCGTACTGCCTTCTCCTCCCAGTACAACAATACCTCCGCCATTATCCACCATGCCATATCCACTTGTGGAGCGAATCTCTAAATTTTTAAAGTCTTCAATGGTTACAGATCCGTGACCTTCAGTATATACACCATCATCATGAGAATCGATACGAATATTTCCACCGGCCTGAATCTGGGTATCACCATCAGAGATAACCCCTTTATCCGTCCACTGATTTCCTTCAAAATCAGTATTAATCGTAATATTTTTTGCGTTTACCTGAGCATCACGGATAGCGGCACCGTCTCCGCGGGAATCATCCGTCCAGTTGATGACAAGATTCCGATCAGGATGATCGTATGATTTGAAATCGCCTTTACCCGTATCACCACGGGTCTCGCTGACCATCTGATTCGTCAGGGTGTCCGTATTTGTCACTGGATCATAAGCTGCGTAGGTTGTTGTACCAATGCCTGAAAAAAGAACACTCGTCATCGCCAAAGCAGCGATCACTCCTCGGCCTTTAGATGAACCCCGTTGATTTTTCCTGGCAATTTCAGAAACAATGACATAACAATTCTTTGTCCGGCTCCAAATAACACGATACACCTTATTCATAAATATAAACGCCTCCTTTATCAAATTATCCAAATCTACACGTTTGCCATCACGTATTTACGCCAAACACATCGACTAAAAAATCGGTTTTATCCAACAATAAGAGATGGGACTACTACATATGTTACGCCCTCTGAATAAGGAGCCAGATCCCCCGGCTGGAAAACAAGAACTACTCCTTCTTTTCCCTTATCCAGATAAAAATTCTTTGTCATATCTTCCGGAAAGAATCTTTCTGTAAGCTTCAATTTTTTCCATTCTGAATTATACAGTGTCGCTTTTCCATTCTGAATTGCTTTTTTCATATCAGTCAAGGTAATTACATCCGTAACTTCCGCTAGTGTTGCATTTCGTTTTTTATTTTTATCATATATAAAAGCAGACACTTTCGTTTCCGGATTGGCCATGTGGTTATTCATCCAGGTATTTTCATAGACACCGGAAATATACCGTTTTCCCTGATACGTTACATAATAAGACGACGCCGTAGTATAGGATATAGCAGAAACTTCTACAGGCTGTGGCTGTTCTGCAGCAAAAGAAACCGGTAAAAAAGCTGCCGTTGCAATTGCGAATGCTACCATCATTTTTTTCATATTCTTTTCCTCCATTTTTCTGAAAATCCCATTTACCAATCAATCATGCCATCAATAAAATGCTCAACACGCTCATTCATACGTTGTTCACGTGTTTTATCCTCATTTTCTTTCGTCCGTTCCTTATTCCAGCAATCATTCCGATGATGTCTATGACCCTGAAAGTGATAAGAATAATAAGGCACTTTGTCCTGATGAAAGAAAGTTTCTTCATTATACTTTTGGGCGGCTTTGTTATATTTCTGGATAGCTCTTTTCCGCTGTATTAACAGGTTTTCTATCTCCCTGTCAATGTCCTTTACATAGACATCCAGATCCATTCGCAACTCATCCATTTCACGATGAGTTGCCATGGACGGTGTAAGCGGTTCATGAATGCTGCTGAAAGGCTTCTGCGCAAAAGCGGTACCTGCAGAGGCAACGGCACAAACAAGGGTAGCGGCAATGATATGCCTTACGGAAAGTGTCATGTGGTTTGTCTCCTTTTTACAGTATTTAAAATTGAAAATCCGAATGCTCGGATTTAACAAAATTATTATACCATGACAGATGTGCAATATAAAAGTACCGATTACTCGTTTGAATAATCGGTACTCTTTCATGCAGAAGACTTATTTTGGAATACGGCTTCCATACACATCTCGAAGCTCATGAGCAGCCTTATCATTCTTGTCATTCACACGTACTCGTTCTACTTTGTGTCGATCAGTATCTTTTCCGGAAATACGATCCACACGGAAACGTTCTACTTCTTGTACTTTGGCAAGTTCTGGTTTAAATTCTTCTACGGCACGACTCATATCGGCATCATTAGGCGCTCCGTTCTGTAAAGCGCGATAAATAACAGTTGCATATTCGTAACGAGTCATGGCACGATCGCCTTTAAATTCGCCATCGGGATACCCTTCCAGATACCCTCTATCTGCAAGAGATTTCACATAATCGTAAGCCCAGTGATCTTTCGGTACATCCGGGAAATTCACATCTTTAGCAACGGTAGACACTTTGCCACTCATGAGTGTCTGAATCATGGCATCTTGTCTGGCTACAATCTGTTTTAATTCCAAAACATCCTTAGCCAGGGCCACGCGGGAACGGCTCACATGGTTATGCTGTCCAAGCTTGAAGGTCACGCCAGCATTCACCATATTTTCACCACCGCCGAAGGAACCACCGACAGAGAACATGGTGTCTTCATTGGGCCGGTAGAAGGCACCTACAGCTACTGCATGGGCATCTTTATAATTACCGTAACCTGCTGCAAAATCCCATTTATCATCCGGATCAAAATCTTGGGGATGAAGAGCCGCCAGTGCTGCAGCCCCTGCACCGACTCTATCTACCCGGTCACCCAATTTCGTAAGACTGTTTCCTATATGAGTAACTCGAGTATCCAGATTGCTGATGCTGTCTGCATTATTCTTCACCTGACTATCCAGGATAGTCAGATTTTGGGCTGCCGTATTATCCGCCTTCACATAGGAACCATCGTTCGTTACATGAGTTTCATGATATACAGTCCCACCGGTTACAATTCCGGTATTTCCGCTGGCCACTTGCCCATCTGCTTTTACATTGATTTTATAGGTAGAGCTTCCATCTGTATTTGGGTTTTCATCAATAGCCACATTGTCACCAGCAGTTACGGTATTTCTCGTGTCTACACTACCAGCAATGGCAGATAAATCAACAGACCCAGTTACAGCATTTCCCGCGGTATCGGTCACATTCATAGAAAGAGTATTACCGGACAGGCTGAGCCCATTAGCACTGGTTACTAACGTATCATTCCCATCAGAAGCTCCGGCAACGGCTCTCTTCAACTGCGCCACATTGACAGCGTCAGTATCTGCCGTGCCCGCTGCTACACTGGTAATCTGACGGGTAATATCATTTCTTACATCACCTACAGAAACTGCTGCTGATGTAGCCTTCCATGTGGAATTCGTTTCTGTCGAAGCAGCTCCTGTAGCCGGATCATATCCTGCGGCCCCCTTATCTACCGTAGCATTAGACTTATAACCAAGAGCCACTCCGCCTTCCTTGCTGACTTTTGCATCATACCCGATAGAAGTCGTATTGGCCACGGAACGGGTGTCTGCACTGGAAAGCCCACCGATAGCAATCGTATTATTTGCAGTCACGGCATGATCATTACCCATAACAATGTTATTGGATGCATTAGTTACGGTATTTTTAAATCCGGATACATAATTCAACTTAGCAATATTACCAGCTGTACCGGTCACCGTATTATTGACACCGGTAATCTGTGTTTTCTGTGTATAATCAGCTTTGTTTCCTCCGCCCATAGCCATGGTAGAACCACCGCCCTCAGCATTCTTTATAACCCCCATCAAAGTCTGCTGCAAAGCTTTTGGTGAATTACCGCTGCTGGTAGGTGCAGAAACGGTAGTTACAGAGTTCGTGATCTCATTACCTGCACCAAAAATCAAAGCTCCATTGGCATTGAACTCCCTGTTTGCCACGCCAACAATATTATTGCCTACACCTGAATAGTTAGATGATGCAGTTTTGGATTCAATGCTATTTAAAGAACCTGTAATGGTAGCTCCGAAATTTTGAGAAGCATTGGAACGGAAACCGCCTCCATCATATGCCCCCGTAATAGCAGAATACGCTCCATTCACCACGCCAAACGCAGAATTATTAAAACTATTCACGCCAATGGTTGTCGCATTAACACTGACTTCATGGGAACGCATACTCGCTTCCGAACCAGTGTCTACATTGGTGTCTGCAATATCGCCTTTATAGTTATGAGTCCCCAACATGACACTACCAGAGCGAGCATAGCTGTTTTGTCCAATGGCTATCCCGGTTACCACTTTTGTGGGATCTGCAGGAATAAAGGGAGATTGTAAGCCTAAAAATCCCGATCCGGTAAAGGTCGTTTGATTAAAATTAAATCCTTGTTCCTGGGTGCCTGCCATATTCTCCGAAAATGCACCGGCACCAATAGCAATGCCCCCGCCCTGGCTGACATAGTTATTCGTACGGGCGTTGTTTCCAATTACCACATCTCCCGTCGCAGCGCTGGCTCCATTGGAGTAGGAAATGGTCGCATGGTTGCCAATTGCCACGTTTTCTGCTTTCGGCGCATTGCTGCTTGTCCCGATAGCCACACCAGGACCGCCGCCAGCAGTCACATCAGCCTCTGCTACATTTACACCACTACACAACAAAACTACACAAAGCGCCGCCATGCTTCCATGGCTGTTTACGATGCCTCTACTATGTTTTGTGCGATTTTTGGCGATCTCAGAGACGACAACATACGCATGTTTAGCCTGGCTCCAAAGAACACGATACACCTTATTCATGACAATCTTCCTTTCTCCTACAGGAATTATAAAATTTTCTATGAATTTTATTATCCCCCCCCGCGTTTTCTTGTCAAGATGTTTTCAAGAAATTTCTCTTATCAAGACAAAGAGAAAAGCGAACCTGTAATGCCCGGAGCCAAAATTTCATCGACTATGAGTCCCCAACACTCCTTCACAGTACTATTCTCACGAAACAAAAAAGACAGGGACCGAAGCTATCCACAGCTTCGGTCCCTGTCTTTTCTATTTAAGCCATTTATTTCACAATATGACTGCCGTACACATCACGGAAATCTTTCTCTGCTTTGTTATCGGCACTATTCACGCGCACACGTTCTACTTTATGACGATCGTTGTCTTTGCCGGAAATGCGGTCTACCCGGAAACGGTCTGCCTCCCGGGCCGCTTCAATTTCCGGTTTAAACTCCTTCATACTCTGAACCATGTTGCCATCTAACGGTGCCCCATTCTGAAGGGCCCGATAAATAATTGCAGCATATTCATAGCGGCTCATGGCATGATTCCCTTTAAATTCTCCATCCGGGTATCCTTTCAGATAGCCTCTATCTGCCAGAAACTTCACATAGGTATACGCCCAGTGTCCCTGAGGCACGTCCGAAAAGGCAACGCCCGTTGTCGACGCTCCCGGTGCGCCCGTTGCATGAAGCGCTTTCAAGATGGTCTGGTTCTGATTTTTTAACAGCTGTACTTCTGTTTTAAGGTCAATAATTTCTTTCGCCATAGCCACTTTGGACCGACCTACGCTATTCTTCTGTCCCAGCTTAAAGGTGATACCGGCGTTGACCATGTTCTCTCCGCCGCCAAAACTTCCGCCAACGGAAAGCATGGTATCTTCATTGGGTCGATAGAAAGCCCCAACAGCGATCGCATGGGCATCTTTGTAATTGCCATATCCTGCGGCAAAGTCCCACTTATCATCAGGATCAAAGTCCTGGGGGTGGAGGGCAGCAAGGGCCGCCGCATTGGCACCGACTTTATTCACCCGCGAATCGAGCTTGTTGAGAGCATTGGCGACATGTCCAACTTCACGGTTCGTATTCTGTACGGCTTCATCGAGCTGTCCTTTATTCACCGCATCGGTGGCATTCGTGCCATTCCCAATATTGGTGATGGTCTTTCCTCCGGCATCGATACCGTCTTTTGTTATGGACGGACCGTTATTGATGGTAACACCATTGTTGTTAATGGTGGTGTCTCCAGTGGTTACACTGCCGTCATTTCCCAGATTGAGGTTCTTTGCCAGACGGACTTTCAGATTGTCCACACCGTCTGAAACGACACCGACGTTGTCGGTTGTCGTCAGTTTGCCCGTATCGCTGATACCGCCGATGACGTTCACCTGATTGTTCAGTTTCTTCTTTATCACATTTCCGGTATCGCCGCCGTATTTCATTCCGTCATCCAGGGTGGCTACCTGGTGTTCTCCGGTCTTATCTTCATAGACAATCCGGGTCATGCCGTCTTTTCCGTCCACGCCGGAAGAGCCTTTGGTGCCGTCGGCTCCGTCATAACCGTTCTTTACGGAAATATCCACAGCGTTGGTGCCGTCTTTGCCGTTTGTCCCGGCAGGTCCCGTAAGACCGATATGCCCTACGCCGTCTTTGCCGTTAATGGACACCGCATCTTTTCCATCCTTTCCTTTGATGGAAATACCGTCATTGCCGTTGATGCCGACTTCTCCCTTGTCACCTTTAACAGAGATGCCGTCTTTGCCGTCGATGCCTACGCCGGATACGCCGTCTTTGCCGTTGATGCCCATGTGTCCGTCTTTGCCGTCAGCACCGGCTTTTCCGATGGTGAGCTTGTCACTGAGGTCAACGGTGTATTCTTTGCCGCCTTCCGTATTTGTTCCTTCTGTTACGGTCAAGTTTTCATTCGTTCCGGCTTTAACTGTGGTGTGTTTTCCAGCTTCGGTAGTCAGATTGGTAATATTGTTTTTAATGTTGGAAATATCCTGGATATTCTTGGCAATCGCTTCGGCATTTTTGCCTACTTCCCCTGCCAGGCTGTAGAGCTGGCTGCCGTTTACAGCATCGGTGCTGTCTGCACTGATTTTTCCGGCTGCCACATTGATAATCTGCCGTTCCTTATCTTTGGCGCCTACACTGACAACGCCGATCGGATTACTGCCGGCAAAGTTTCCGTAATCTCTGATCGTTCCGTCAGAAAGGGCGATGGTGCCTTTTGTTTCTTTTGTTGCGGCACGGTCAACGGAACCGGCTCCCAAAGCGACGGAATCTTTCTGTGTCGCTTTCGCCTGCATGCCGAGAGCCGTGGAATTAACAGCCGTTGCCTCGGCGCCGAGCCCCACAGCCGTTGCATAGTCGTCGTCTGCTTTGGCGGTGGTGCCGATTGCAGTACCGCCACGACCTTTTGTTGTATTGGCCTGCGCCCAATCTCCGACGGCGGTCGACCAGCTGTTTTGCGCTTTGGCTTCTGTACCATAGGCGCTGCTGCCCCAACCGGTTGCTTTCGCGTTCATTCCCACAGCTGCAGCAAGTCCCGAGCTTCCTGAATCCACCTTTTGACCGGCTTGCGAGCCATACCCAATGGATATATTACCGCCATCGGTTGTATCCATGGTTTTGGCTGCTATACCGATAACAACAGAACGCGCATCCTGAGCCTGTGCCTTATACCCTATCGCAACGGATTCTTTCTGCGCGGTCGCGTAGCTGCCGGCGGCCAGTGCGTTCTCGCCTTTGGCACCGTCATTGTTGTAATTGGAATCCGCGTCCTGCGCGCTGCTGTTCACGCTATAATAGTGCGTCTTTTTATTCGCCACATCGGTCTGAAGATCACTGCGTAAAGCCTTCAACTGAGCTACGTTCACCGCATCCGTATCTTCACTGCCTGCTGCCACGCCTGTGATCTGGCGGGTGATCTTATTGCCAGAATCTCCCACAGCAATAGCAGCTTCGGTAGATTTCCATATGCCTGTCGTATCACCACTGTGGTCAGTGGCGGTACTATCGTAGCCGATTTTCCCTTTTTCCCTGGAAGCAATTGATCCACCTCCCAGTGCTACAGAGTTTTGTAACTTTGCAACGGCTCCTCTTCCCACAGCTAAAGAAAAAAAAGCATCGTGCTCCGTTTCACCACCTCCTAAGGCCACACTGCCCATGCCGAGAGACTTGCTATAACTTCCTCCGGCAAAACCGTGATAGCCAGCCAATGTATGAAAGCCCACAGCAACAGAAGCTTCGTTATTTGCTTCTGCACCTTGCCCCAGAGCTACAGCCCATTGGCCAGTGGCTTTGGAATAAGAACCTGCGGCAAACGCTGACTCGTTAGTTGCTTGCGATCTATATCCCAGAGCAGTAGAATAGAACCCCGTTGCTTTTGTTTCCTGTCCCATGGCCGTAGAGACGAACCCGCTTGCCTCTGTGCGCACGCCTGTAGCGAAACTATAATCTCCCGCCTTGGTACCGTCACCCATGGCAACGGCTAAAGCCCCAGACGCAACAGCGCCGCTTCCTACAGCAAAAGAGTGCCCGTTAGCCGTTACTTCAAAAACGCCAGTGGTATTATCTCCCAGCGTAATAGCAACAGAATTCGGACCAGCCCCTACCCCGTTCACAATGGGCTGATTCGCCATAGGGATTGCAGCCGACACCATTTCCATCGGCAGCATTCCCAGGAACATCAAAAATGCGCCTCTACGAATAGAACTGCGCATTGATTTATCCTTGCCGTGACTTTTCGCTAATTCCGAAACTACCACATAACAATGGCGTACCTTAGACCAAACTAATTTGTAGACTTTATTCACAAACAATTCCTCCTTTTCTAATCCCCTATCATCAAAATACCGCTCTTAAAGAGATTATCCCCCCCATTTTTTTGTCAATAGGTTCGTACCAACTTTTTATAAAAAGTTTTATCTTTTTTCAGTACTCTATCCCATTTTTAAATGTTACCCGGATATCATCTTTGCTGTATACCGTGATGAAATCCACCAGACTGCTCCACAGCCGGGCATCGAACTCCTTGATGAGTTCCTGATTCCGAAGTTCTTTGATGAAGCTGTCCATCTGTAGGCTCCGTGCTTTGCGATACTGAATAGTATCACAGGCCTTGTCGTACTGTGTCTTCGCCGCTTCATACCGGCTGACCAGTTCGCTGTAGTTCCGGTCATAATCATCCTGGTTCTGCGCAACCCTGGCGTTTTCGGCTATGAGCTGCTGCACCTTGTCGGCCAGCAGGTTCAAATCTGTACTGAGCTTGTCCCGTTCCTCTTCCAGGGCTTCTGTATCGGTAAGCCGTTCTTTCAGCAAGGTAACGTTATCTATGATTTCCGCTTTGTTTTCAATGAGTCGATTGGCAGCCCGGACGAAGGCTTCCTTGATATCATCTTCTGTCAGGTGCGGCGTCTGGCAGTGTCTCTTAAATTTATCGTTGCAGCGGTATATAGTTCTCCGGTACTTGTCAGTCGAATGCCAGACCTTGGCCCCATACCAGCCGCCGCACTGGCCGCACTTGATTTTACTGGAGAAGATGGATACGCCGCTGTAACGTTTTTTCCCTTTACGCCGCCTCTTGATTTCCTCCTGTACCCAATCGAATACCTGCGGGCTGATGATAGCTTCATGGTTATGTTCCACATAATACTGTGGCACTTCCCCTTCATTTTTCTTTGTCTCTTTTGTCAGAAAATCAACCGTGATTTTTTTCTGAAGCAGGGCATCCCCTTTATACTTTTCATTCATGAGAATACTTCGGATCGTGTTAGCTCTCCAGATTTTGCAGCCAGCTGGAGTGGGAATCTTACGTTCCGTCAGTTCTTTTGCAATAGAATGAAACGTGTATCCGCTAAGATACAAACGGTAAATCAACTTTACGATTTCTGCCTGCTTTTTATTCACTATCAGGTTTCCGTCCATTCCCCTATCATAGCCAAGAAAATGACTAAATGCCAGACTGACCTTCCCATCAGCAAACCGTTTCCGGTGTCCCCAGGTTACATTCTCAGAGATGCTGCGGCTCTCTTCCTGTGCCAGGGAACTCATGATGGTAATCAGGAGTTCTCCTTTGGCGTCCAGTGTCCAAATATTTTCTTTTTCAAAATAGATTTCGATTCCTTTATCTTTCAGCTTTCGCACGGTGGTCAGGCTGTCGACCGTATTCCTGGCAAACCGGCTGACAGATTTTGTGATGATAAGGTCAATTTTGCCGTCCATGGCATCATCAATCATCCGTTTAAATCCTTTCCGGTGTTTGGTATTCGTAGCTGAAATGCCTTCATCCGTATACATCCCGACAAATTCCCAATCATTTCTGCTCTGGATATAACGCGTATAATAATCCACCTGTGCTTCATAGCTGGTAAGTTGCTCATCGTGATCCGTTGAAACCCGTGCATAGCCTGCCACCCTTCTCTTTTTTTGACTGTCCATCAGCTTTTTCGTATAACTCCGCAGTGTAGCTGGAATTACCTGCACTTTTTTCATGGCAACTTCACCTCCTTCGTATGACCATCGTTAAATTGAAACAGCAATGTTTCGTTATCCTGTACTTCAATACGCTGCACTTGTGCTCTAAATGCTGTATCATCAAATTCCAATTTTCCCATTGTTTCTGCTGCCATACGCTGCAGCCATTCTTCTTTGATGCTTCTTACATGGATGCATCTATGTTCTCCCCGGCACCGCCAATAAGCCACTTTTCCATTCATACGTTTCTCTAGACAACGTATGAATTTCGTCTGGCACGCAGGACATACAATGCATTCCGAAAAAGCGGTATAACGGCCGGACGTATCACGCTGATGATACGTTTCCATCCATTGCCTCTGCTTTTTCTTCTGCTCATCCGTCCACATATCCTTTAAGGCTGTCGATTTCCATTCCTGTGTGATAACGTTTCCATCTTTGAAATGAAATACCAGCGTGTGATAAGAAGGAACAACAATCTTCTTTACCCGCTGAACAAACAGTTCTTCATCAAATTCATCTGTACCCAGAACGGCTGCGCATGCTTTTTTCAAAGCAGGCTGCGGGATGGAGCCATAGGCCCCGCAGTTTGTCCCCTTGCCCTTATGCGAATCACAGGTCCAGTATTCCCGTATCCTTCCCTTGTATTTCCGAACAACATGGACATAGCTTTTCCCGCAGATGCCACATTTGATGATTCCCGTAAAGCAAGAGGTGTTCAAAAAATCCCTGGCATATCCGCCCCGCTGCATTCCCATTTCCTTGCGATTCTTTAATTCCTGCTGAACCCGTTCAAACATATCAGAAGAAATTATGGCTTCATGATGCCATTCCACTACATACCTATTCCTTTCTCCATGATTAACGGCCTGGCGTTTGGTAATAGGGTCCGTCACAAAGGTTTTCTGAATCTCAAGAACGCCCGTATAAATCCGATTCGTAAGAATCTGCCTGATACTGGCATCTTTGAAATAGTTCCCATACATGGTGCGAATCTCCCGCCGCTTTAGTTCCCGTAATATATCTTTTCTGGTTCTGCCCTGCAGATAGGCATCAAAAATTTCTCTGACAATCGCGGCCTCTTCTGGTTGGATGACCAGATTATCTTTCTCCCAGCAATAGCCGTAAACGAAGAACTTTGCATGAGGAATCCCCTGTTCAAACTTTTTACGAAACCGCCACTTGATATTATCACTGATGGATCGGCTTTCTTCCTGGGCAAAAGAGGCAAGGATGGTCAGCATCAACTCTCCATCTCCGCTCATGGTATGGATATTTTCTTTCTCAAACCAGACTTCTATCCCTAGTTCTTTCAGGTGACGTACCGTCTGCAGAAGGTCAACCGTGTTTCGGGCAAACCGCTGGATGGATTTGGTCAGGATGATGTCTATCTTCCCGGCTTCGGCATCTTCCAGCATCCGCCGGAATTCCTGCCTCTTCTTTATCCCCGTCCCAGAGATGCCGTAGTCCGCATAGACCCCGGCGTATTCCCAATTCGGATTTTTCTGTATCAGCTTGCTATAATAACTGACCTGTGCCGAAAGGGAATGGTGCATCCGCTCCGATTCCATGGAGACACGGGCATAGGCTGCAACTTTCTTTCGTTGTTTCAGTCCGGATATTTTTTGTTCGATTTTACGGATAGTCCGCATAGAATCAGCTCCTTTCAACACTATATATCCCTCTTTTTTAACCAATTAGCAAGTATATAAATCGCCAGAAAAGGGCTGATATTTATGGAGCATCTCCTGCTCGAAAGTCTGGTACTCCTTCTCGGTGATAAGCTTTTCCGCCAGCATCACTCTCGCCAGATACATCGTCACCTGGAAGGTTGCTTCATTACGAAATAACCTTTTATCCATGGCGGACACCCCCGAACCTATAGGAAATATAACAGGCATGGGAGCAGAACTTCCGATGGCTGTTGCCATAGACACTGAACTTTTTGCCGCAATTTAGGCAAGTGAATGTATAGACCGCCTTCCGCTTCACCAGCTCGGGATGAGCGTTCCACCATTTGTTCCGGCAGCCATCGCAGCAGAACCGTTTCCGCTTGCGTCCCGGATTCTGGACTACGGGTTTCCCGCACTGCTCGCATACTGCCCCATCTGTTCTGGCCGCCAGACTGTGCCGCCGGCAGAACGACTTCACCGTATTGATGGAAATCTGGAGCTGCATCGCTATCCTACCATACCCTGCCCCAGCTCGGCGCAGAGCAATAATCTGTTGTTTCTGTTCGTCCGTCATGATGGATACCTCCTGAATTTTTGGTCTTCAGGAGTAACAGGACAGAACGGCTATTACTAAGTACTATAAAAACAAAAAAAGCCGATACGGAACATTCTTCCCGATGTTCCGTATCGGCTTTTCTCATGCAATCTTCTGCTTTGCATCAGCCACAATAGCTTTGACCGCTTGCTGCAGCAAAGTAATATACAGCCTGTTCCGAATCTTCACCCACCAGCTGGTGGTGGTCTGGATTTCTGCTTCCAACGGATCTGTGAGGTTCTTCATCTGCGCTTCCACTAGTTTTTGGACATCATCCAGGTCAATGGACTTGATGGCCGCTTCGGCTTCGCTTCTGGCAAAGTCTACGACGACATTGGCGACGGCTTTCTTGATTTCTTCACGGTTCATAGTCATTTACCTCCTAGAATCAGTTGTTCATAATCTGTCACTCCCCTGGCAACTGCTCTGGCCATGGCATCCTGGGCGTTTGCAAGGATTTCTTCATCGCCAGGATTGGTGATAAAGGCCAGCTCGACCAGGACGGCGGGCATATCCGTGTTTGTGAGAACATACAGGCCATTGACGCCGGGCGTAGCGATTTTCACGCCACGGTCGGTGATATCAAGGGCATCTACCAACTGGCTCTGGATGCAGCTGGCCAGCACGCTGCCACGGTAACTGCCGGCACAGGCCCAGGTTTCTGTGCCGTTGGCTTCTTCGGCTTCAGCGGCATTGCAGTGGATGGATACGAAGATGTCGGCGTCACTGCTGTTCGCCGCTTCGCAGATATCGTACAGGCTGTCGGACTGGAGCAGTTCGGTTTCAACACCAGCGGCATTCAGATAGCTTTCCGCAGATTCACCTACAGCCAGTGCCACATCACATTCGCGCAGCCCCGTTTCTCCGTTCACGGCACCGGGGTCAGGATTGCCGTTCGGCGCATGGCCGGGATTCAGGAATACTTTCATGATTTATCTTCTCCTTTCTGGTTGGCGGCGGACTTTACGGTACCGCCGATATAGCCAAGCAGGCCGGATGCGATGGACATGGCCAGCTCGTTGAGATTATAAAAAATGGCCATGATTAGGGCTGTGACCAGCCCAATGATGACCAAACAATCGGGGATATTCACTTTTTCAAACAAACTCATCCCACCACCTTAATGGTTAATACCACTTCTGCCTTTGTTGCTGAGGCTTCTGCCAGATAGGAATACAAAGCATCCGATATTTTCCCAATCATTATGACCCCCAAATCATCATCTTTCTCATAGAACAATTCTGTGGTATCCGATATTCCTGTCCCTGTCGTAAGTTCAACTTTGCAACCTGCATATCGTTTTTCTTCATCCAACAGGAACAGCAGCCCTTTACGGCTTCCATTTTTCAGAGCCCCCACGCCGACTATCTTAGGGCTTTCCGGGGATTGCTTCGTCGTCATAAGCATATGGCCAGTCAGCCACTGCGTACCCTGTCCCGTCATCGTAAGGCTTACATCTGTAAAAGGAACAGTGGGAATCGGGGCGGCGTCGGTTGCACTGACAATCATGCCATTACTGATGGGTGCCGATATATAAGCAAGTTGAGGATTGGTACTGCTGCTTTCCTGCTCTTCCCCGTTGATAGTGATTTTCCCCGCATAATAATCGGTATCTGCTTTCAAGTTGATGCTCAAGGTATCCTGATACGTTGTAGCATATACGGTATTTCCATCTGAGTCTGTTTGTGAGGATAACTCCGGATGGTTGCAGGTAAGCGTAATGGTCTGATGCTCTTTTTGAATCAGGGTTATCGTCTTTCGTGCATCTGCCTGTGACAGGTCAGCCGTCCCCGTCACCAGTTCACCCTCTGAGGTATAAAACGTTTTCCCCTTAGCCACATCGGCAGCTTTCGCCGTTGTGTCAGACACTTCGCAGAACCGTGCCCTGCCGCCGTTTTTTAGGGGAATCAGGATGGATGGCACTTCGCTGTAACTGGCTCCGGCTATCGTCACATTTACCTTCATGGCCTTCCCTCCTTACTCGACAGTCAGGATTTTCGTCAGGCTGTCCTGGGAAACGGAAACGGTCGTCAGACTGCCCGTCACCTTGGTACCATTGATGTAGGCCGTCTTACCGCTGACAATCGTCCCCGCGGCGGCGGTGGCATCACTGGTATCGACTACGCTGGACTTGCCGCTGATGCCGAGGACCGTCACCCCGGACTTGATGTTGCCGCTGACGAGCTTGGCCTGTTCTTCTTTGCTGATACGCACAGAGCCGCTGCCATTATGGAAGCCGGCCGGGATGGTATAGGCGCCATCAGCTTTGGCAATGCTGCCGCTGACCGCACCGTTGTCAGTCATCGTCCCGGTAACAGACCCGCTGCCCAGGAAAACTGACTTGCCGTTCAGGATATCGCCGGAAGAGGCCGTAGCGCCAGAGGTATCATAAAAGACCGCGCTGCCCTCCCCTTCTGCCAGGGGAATCGATACCTGCGGCACTTCTGCATAGATAACGAAATTGATTTTTACGTTCTTCGCCATGTTGATTGCTCCTTTACTCGACTTTTAATTCATAGCCATTGAAACTGATCCTGCCATAATTCGACGGAATGGCAGCCACCGTCACTTTGGAAAGAGCAGTATACCCGCCGTCTGCGGTGATGACCTGCTCCTGAGCCGTTGGAGTGACTCGCTTTTCCTGGTACGCTTCAGACGGCGCCTGTGGCATGGAAAGAATGCCGACCAGAGAATTTCTTTTAAGAGGTAGGGAAACAAAGCCTGCTAAAGTACTTTCATTCTGTGCCACGCTCCGTCACGCTCCTTTCCAGGAAAAAATCCCTGGCCGGGATGATGGTATCGGTATAGCCAGTTCCCCGCACGAGCTTCACTTCATAGATATACCGGCCACAGGATAAATGCCGTGTATCTTCCGGCAGGAATACCAGAACACAGCTGTCCTGCTCCTGACGGATGCCCTGGCCCAGCGTTTTCGTGAGGACAGGGTCCTTATCCGTAATGAAGCGTTTCAGTGTAAAGGTCAGGCGGTCGCCGTCCCCCGGGATAAAGACACTGCCCGTTACCCGGTCGCGGATGGTCAGGTCGAATTCTGCTGAATCGCCCCGCGTCAGATGGATCCGGTTCTTCACTACAAAAAAGCTCATCTCCCTCACCCCTGTTCATGCTGGCGCTGTTCCATCACATCCAGGCGGTGATGGGCATGCTCTGTCGATTCTTCCACCCGGGACAGCCGCTCGGCCATCTGCTGCCGTTTGGCTTCCGTATCCGACAGCTGGCGACGCAGTTCTGCGATGCAGTCCCGAAGGCTCCGCACCGATTCATTCAGCGGCTTAATGACGCTGAAGTTGAAGATGACGCCGCAGAGCATCAGGACCGATACCAGAGACGCGGCCATCTGTAACCATTCAGCCATATTCCTCACCCCCTATCCTGTCCGCTGGAACATATACACGACAATGGACGGCTGCATATTGTTGTGCGGCTGGCCGCCGCCCGTCCGGGAAAGGCTGTGGGAATGATTTCCATCCCTGGACGTATGCCCGTCTACCTGATTGCCATGCCAGCAGCCGTCGCCATAGCCTACGGCCACAGGTGCATCATTGCCTTCACAGGCATCCCACTGGAAGTTGCGCGGCAATGCCCCGCAGGACCAATGACGATGATTTCCGCTGTCTCCAACCGTATGGCCATGAGCCGGAGTTTCTGGAATCGTAAGATTGTGCTTCTCTTCACCCAGCTTGTCCCCGGCCTTGTACATGGTCCCGCTGTCTGCTGCTCCGGCCCCGATCAGGCACCGCCCCATGGCAAAGGCCACCCAGGTCGTACCCTGCCAATACGTTGCAGGATTCTTCCCGTCCGTAGAAATGTAGATGGCATTGACAGGGAACGGACAAGCCTGGATCTTTGCCACAGCCTCTTCGTCCATATCCGCATAAGTGACCTTACCCCAGCTGCCGTTGCTGTGCAGGACCGTATTCAGCTTCCCCGCAGCCGGTGACGGGACCATGCCGCTCTGGCCTGCTGTCTTTTCGCCGCAGCCGCTGAAATCCGGCAGGGTGATATCCCTCGTGCCGTCAAACAGCACCCGGTGAATCTTCCGTCCCGTCTGCAGCTTCGACGCACTGGCCGCATTGCCGCTGATGCCGCTGGCATGGGCCTTGGCATCGGTCAGGTGGGCATTAATGTCAGCGGCCGTAGCGGAAATCCGCTCATAGAGCCGGGCATCATTGCTGACCAGCTGGGACACGGTCTTGTTCTGCTGATTGAAGACGACCGGGTCTTCCGAAAGATACTGAGGGAAAAGCACATCATAATCCAGTGTGTTTTCTATGGCTTCCCCTGGACGAACTTCCTGCCCGGCACGGTCCGGAAAGTCGGCAGACCATTTTTCTTTGCTGTAATCATCCATTTGTCATCACTCCTTTCTTGGATACAATGGTTGCCGTCGAGAAGGTGGCTTCTCCGTTCCAGTGAATCCTGCCATTCCAGGAATAACCCAGGTAGATGGCGTACCCCAGATGGGCCGGCTTGTAGATATTGAGCTGCGTGATGAGCTTCTGCAAGGTCGTGGTATCTTTGTCGTTCATAATGCAGTACACCTTGAAATAATATTCTTCATTCACTTCCTCGATGTGGCCGACACTGTAGAGATTGATGATGGAGTTCATGAAATCTTTTGTAGACACATCCACGTGCTGCAGCTTGAAGAGAATCCGCTGCCTGCGGAATTCGTCACTATCTCCGTCACTGGGCTTGATGCCCAGGAACGATTCATAAAGCGGCAGCGCCCAGGTGGCGGTGTTCACGAAGAAGTTGTCCGCCAGGTCCTGCAGAGCCAGGCGCAGACGGTCATGCTCCTCATTGCAGGTTTCTGCCGCGCAGTGGAACATCGGGGCTTTGGATAAGAAATTCGGCAAATACTTTAGGATATCCATCCGGCTCTGCCGCATCCAGTCATTGGCTGACAAGGTTCAGCACCACCTTCCCTGCCACGGGGATCTGCTCGTTCGTCAGTTCCACGTTGGCCGCTTTTCCATTAAGCTTCAAATCCTTATAATCCGTAATGCCGCTGATGGAAAGGAGGAGTTTCCCCATCTGGGCCAGGCTGACATAAGACAGCGTGAAGCCCGTCTGCTTGAGATAGGCTGTCATGGCTGCCTTTACGGCATCGGGGCTGGCTGTGCCATAGACATCTGCCGTCAAATCAATGGATAATGGCGCCGGCGAAACGACGGTCACGGTCGCACCGATAGGCCGCTGGCTTTCGATGTAGTCATAGACCTCCTGGATCAGTTCAGCCGATGCCGATTCATTCTCTGCCGTGACGATGATGACCTTCACCGTGCCATTGCCCTGCCAGAGTGGGATGACTTTGCAGTTCCCGACGCCATCGACAGACATGGCCCAGTCACGATAATGATTGGCATTGCCCGAGGTGACAGGCTGGCGCACCCGGAACAGGAGCCGGGCAAGGAGTGCGGCATCCGTTTCTTCATCCGCCCCATCGGTGCATTTCTTATGGTTAACGACTGCCGAGATATTCGGGATGGAATAGGGGATTTCTGTAATCGTTCCTTCGGCCACATTGCCACTCGCCCCGGCATCGGCAGCTTCCACGGGAATCGTAACCTCAGCGGCATCGGCAGGAATGGTGGCCGACTCCAGGGTATAAAATCGCTGGCCGTCTTTTGTCTGGAAGAGACTGCTGCGAATGATGTAGGCTCCTGCCATCCCCGTCACCGTAACTTCTCCTTTGGCCTTGACGGCTTTCTTGCGATCGACGCCAAATTCCGCTGCCCGCAGCGTCAGGTAGTCGCCCCAGGACGTTTCGGCAAAGGCCGCGTCGCGCAACATGGCCATCTCGGCATAGCTGCTCTCAAATTCCACAGCATTGGCGTCGATCAGGTCGCGGGCAAAGGTGCCTTCCATGGTACTTTGCTCTTTTTCCGTAATGGTGTGCAGGGTCTGGGCCATGCGGCTCTCAATCACATCTTTGGTCTGTGCATCAAATAAATTGCTCATGCCTCGCTCCTTCCTGCCGTCACGGTCAATGATTCGTCACTGTAAATGGAAGTGACGTCAACCGTAATGACCAAATCATCCCGTTCCCGCTTCTCCACCTCGATATGGTTAATGCGGGCAATGTACGGATTCACCATCAATCCCTCACGGATATTCTGGCAAATCCTGTCTGCCGTATACTGGCTGTTTGGCGCTCTCCCCTGATACGGCTCGATGGTAATGCCATAGCTGTCATCATAGGCCAAGTAGCGATACCGCTCGGTGAGGATTGCCTTATAAATCCAGACCTTGAGGGCTTCATTTTCTGTCACCATCAGGTTCTGGCCTTTTTCATCGTAGCGGAAGCACTGCTTATCAAAGTCATAGCCGTATTCTATGAAAAGAGGCAGCGACTCATGCTGGTTCGCTGCCTGGATGCTGTTCATTGCTACAAAAGGATCAGCCATGGCCATCAATCCTCACAATCTCATCCAAAATAATGTACTGCTGAATCCGGTCGTTGATGAGCATGGGCATGATGGCCACGTACATGCCGGGCTTTAGTGTATCCGTATAGATGACGGAATCGGTGTAGTCATTATCGATATCATGATTATGGGACTGGTAAGCCGCATCACCGCTGCCGCCGGCACGATTCTGTGTCGCCGATACCAGATGCCCTTTAGCTGTGCGGCCATAACCTGCCAGGAGATAATGGGAAATCCACAGCTCCTCTTTGGTCAAAATGATGCCGTTGTAGCGGACCTTGATATCTGGCGGCGAGGCCAGGATCTGTCCGATTTGAATGTCCGGGCTGTTGCTGCTGCGGCTGACCTGCTCCATCAGATTCAGCAGGCTGATGTATGGATTTTTTTGCATCTCCCGTCACCCCCTCGATGTCTTGATGATGGTTGCCGGATAATAGTCACTTCCCATATCGATGCTGCCTTCGTAGTGATGAAAACAGCCATAGACATTGGAGCTGTTGCCCCAGCAGCCGCCGCTTCCGTCATAGACGACGACATGCCAGTTCGGATCCGGCTTGCTGTAGCGGTTGTACATGATGATGTCGCCCTTTTCGAGCTGCGACGGGCCATAAGGGATAGCCAGACCCTGCGCTTCGGCATCGGCCCGGAGCTGGTCGCAGCCTTTCACGCCATTGTTATATTCCTTCGCTGCGAAAGGGGAATAGCCCGCCGCGGCGATGGTCGCCCGGTCGACACAGCCTTCTGAGCCATAGGGAGACACGGTGCCCTCGAAATTGGCCATGCACGCATCGACCACACTGCTGCCAGCGATAGCGCCACCTGTAGAAACAGAAGATGTCGATTTCGTTTCCGCTGGCGGCACATAATCTGGATTGGCATTGTACGATGTGCTGTCCAGTTCCTGTTTCTGCTCATCCAGCAGTTTATTGAATACCAGATGCAGCTCCATCAGGTGCTTGTTGCCTTCGATTTTATGGCTGTCTGACTTGATGAAGAACTGGCCCTTGAGCTGTTCTTCCTGGACTGAGACAGAAAACCCGGCGATGCACTGGATATGACCGATGGCCCGGATGGACATGTCATGGGCGACGGTCTTCAGCATGGCCCTTGCCTGCGAGACATCGTCCTGCTTGGGGTCGGCCTTGCAAATGGCCTGGATGATACCAAATTTCTGGATGTCTGTAGTATTGGGCAGCTCGCCTTTCGTCTGCCCGGCACTGTCAACGACGATGACCTTAGAAACCATGTCTTCGACCGACTCCGACACGGAAGCGCCGGTCAGATTTGTCACATCGCTGATCAGGAAATCTTTCACCACCTGGTCGTTCATGCAGACCACGTTGAGCTTCCCTTCGGTCATGTAGATATGGTATCCCTTGCCATCCTGTGCGGACTGATAGGATAATGCCTGCTTGATAGCCTCCGTAGCCGAGATATCATCGGCAATGAAATTGCAGGTGACGGACAGGTCGGGAATAGTCCCGGCCGGAATAGAAAAGTCATTGATGGTCTGGCGGATGGCATCGGCCACTGTGACGTTCGTATACTTCTTAGTAATGCGAGACTTGGCAAGATAGACGATATTGTCGAAGGCTGTAAAATGCATCACGGAAGAGCCGCTCTCCCGGCTGCGGCCAAAAACGCGTCCCTGGAACAGGTGGAAAGTCTGCTGCGTCTTATCGTCAATGTGGATAAACAGCACCTCGTCCCCCAGTTCCAGTTCCGGATTCTGCCAGGCTTTGTCCCGCGTCGTATAGGCCAGGTCGAATTCCAGCCTGCGTCCGGCCTGCTCGACGTCCCCGGACCAGGTTGCACAAATCAGCCAGCCCGTAAGATCCGCATTTTCCGGCTTTTTCTCTCCTTCTTTCTGGACAGCATCGGTATTGGTTTGCTTATTGATTCTTTGTAACTGGAACATTTTCATCATTCCTTTTGAGGTTCATCGTCGTCAGGCGGATGATATCCCCGGGCGAAAGACCGCCGTTACGGACGATGCTGCGATAGATCTGGAACTTCGAGAACTGCTCATTGTTGAGCGTCACCGATTTTCCCACGGCCCGGCCGATGACGTTTCCGATGCTGTCCCCGGGATAATAGGTGATGTTCTTCTTCATCTTCGACCAGAACGATTCCGGCCGCTTCTTTAATCCTGTAGCAGCCTCGGTCTTCCCTGTCTCCGGTGCCGTGACATAACGGTACTCTGTCAGCCCCAGCTCGTAATAGACATCGCCGCTGCCGTCCTTTTCACCAAACTTGAAGGACGAAATCAGGCAGGGCATGGAAAGTGGCGTATCTGACACAGTCAGCTGACAGACGCTGTCGCCGGTACGCATCGTTTCCAGTTGGGCAATGTACGTATAAGGCGCAAGGCCCATCATGGCAAAGGGATAATCCTGTGCTGGGAAAAATCCGGAAAGGGTCAGTGTCTTGAGTCCCGTCTTTCCCATCATAAGGTAGTCGCCGAAGTTATTGATGTTCACCGTACCATGATTCGTATTGACGGATACCATCAGCTCCGAAGGCAGGACGGGAAAGACCACCGCTGCCGATTCAGAAGAGAGTGAAATCGTGAGGGAAGACGCAGCCTGGCCGATGGCATTCAACAGGGATGCTAAGAAAGAACTCATCAGATGGTCGCTCCTTTCATGCGGTTCATGCCGTACAGCCGGATTTTTTCGACGAGCCTTTCAGCGACGGCGTCAATGTCCTGCTCGCTGCGGACATTCATGGTATCAATGCGGATGGTGATACCGCCGCTGCCTGCGTTCATGGCCTGGCGGAGACTTTCATCATGGGGTACGACCGTACTGCCGTTGGGCAGGTGTACCAGTTCGCCCCGGCGATCTTCATTGATGACGGCAAAGCCGCCACGAAAGTTCTCGACGCCGCTTTCAAAGTGGCTGATGCTTGGGATATCAAATCCCACATGGGTCGGCGCCCCGCCCGTAAGGGACGGAATGTCGATGGACAGACTATTGACGCTGGCAATGAGTCCGTTCACCTGGTCGATGACCCAGTTCACGCCGCTACGGAAAGTATCCTTGATGCCTTCCCAGATATTTGAAGCAGTCTGGCTGATGGCATCCATGGCATTGTCCCAGGCAGAACTGATCCAGTTCATCCCCGCACCGACGGCGTCCGACACCGCCTGGATGGCTTGTTCGATATACCGCGAAACCGTATCCCAGTTTCTCCAGAGGAGATACAGCCCTGCGATGATGGCCGCGATGACAATCAGGATGGGATTGGCCATCGCTGCTGCGCCGACTGCCCGGATGATCGTAATCATCAGCCTGCCCACTGTCAGGAACGTACTGCCCATGCCTTTGGCAACGATGGCGATGCCTCTTGCCACCGTGATGAGGCCCTTGAACTGGGCAGCCAGATACTTCGATACGCTCCCGGCCTTGCTGATGCCTGCGGCGATGGAGCTGAACGTCCCGAAGGCCCGTCCGCCTATCGTCAGCACCCGTCCCAGAGTGGAACCGAAGAGCTGGAAAGTCACGATGCCAAAAGCTATCTGGCCGATCAGCGTCTTCTGCTCTGGCGTCAGCGACCGGAACCAGGCCGCCAGTTCCTTGACGCGCATCGACATGGCCTTGAAGTACGGCGTAAACGACACCGCTAAATCCATCCCGGCATTCTTCAGCTGGTTCATGGCAATCTGCATCTGCTCCGACGGGGTCAGCATCTTCTCATAGGCTTCCCGGGTCATGCCGGCAGATTTCGCCATCTGATTCATGACCTTGTCGAAATCCCCGGCTCCCTTGCCCGTCAGGACCAGGATGCTGTTCAATCCCTCGACGGAGCCAAAGAGCTGGGCCATCTGCTGGGCATCACCGCCCGTGGCCCGCTTCACTTCGCCCAGGAACTTCACCCAGCCCACGCTCTGCAGATGAGCCGCATTGAACTCAAGACCCAGGGACTGAGCCAGCTTCGCCGCTTCAGCAGACGGCTTCAGGATGTTGCTGTAAGCCGCCTTGAGTCCGGTAATGGCCTCGCTGGTCCGGATGCCGTTCTTGGTCAGGACGGCAATGGAACCAAACAGTTCCTGGGTACTGACATTGAGCTGTGCCGCAATGGGGATGACGTTGCCCATGGACTGAGCCATCTCGCCAAAGGATGTCTTGCCAAAGTTCTGTGCCAGGAGCATCTGGTCCGTCACCGCCGTGGCTTCTTCTGCCGATTTCCCATAGGCATTGAGGACGGTCGTGACGCCGTTTACGGCAGTCGTCGTATCCGTGAACCCGGCCTTGGCGACAATGGTCATATCCCGGACGAAACCTACAGCATGGCCGACATCGACACCCGCCGAGATGGCCTGGTAGACCGATTCCGAAAGGTCGGCGACGCCTGCCCCGGTTTCATCGCTGACAGCACGGATTTCATCACTGACCTTCTGCATGGAAACGACTGTCGTATCCACCAGGGTTGAAATTTTGGCGATGCCGCCCGCAAAGTCGCTGTGCAGCTTGAAGCCTGCCGTCGCAGCCGCCAGGATGGGTGCCGACAGCAGGGCCATCTTATCTGACAGGCCGGAAATCCTGCTTCCCGTCTGCTCGATGCTCTTTGCTGTCCGTTTTTGGATGCGTTCATGCTCCGTCAGCTTGTCCGACAGACCACTGACCGATTGTTTCGCCGCCGCCATCTGGGTCTTCATGGTCCCCAGGCTGGCATTGACACTCCGCACCGTCGGTGTGAACAAATCCCGCAGCCGGATGGCGGCATCGATGACGTTATTGGCCATGCTGTTTCACCTCACTTTCCACCATCTGCCTCACCTTCTTATTATCTGCCTCATTTTATGTTAAAATGAGGCAGATAATAATGACAGAAACAGAAAAATAAACAGTTGCTTTTTTCCTTTTATCTGATATACTTAGTTTAGAGGATGTAATACATGTATTACTTAGCTAGGAGGGATACTTATGGGCACTATTTCTCTCAGGGTCAGCGACGATGAAAACAAACTTATTCAGAGCTATGTATCCGCGAATAACCTCAATCTTTCTTCATTCATCCGCAATCTTGTTCTTGATAAAATTGAGGATGATATGAGACTGGATGAATCCCGCATTCTTCGTGCACGAGAGCTTCTGAAGAAAGAGAAAATGTATGATCATACCGAAGTCTGGAAGGAGCTCGGCATTTGATGTACCAGGTGAAATTTTCCGAGCATGCGGTAAAAGAACTGAAAAAACTGGATAAATCTACAGCCCGTGTCATTAAAAACTGGGTTCTTAAGAATCTTGTTGATACAACAGACCCAAGAATGCACGGTAAAGCTCTTACCGGAAATCTCAAAGGAATATGGCGCTACCGAGTTGGAGATTATCGGCTCTTTGCTGAAATCCATGATGATAAGCTGATTATCTTTATTTTTGAAGTCGCTCATCGGCGAGAAATTTATATGCGAAAGTAAACAGCAGACGGAATCAATCGTCTGCTGTTTTCTTTTGTTCTTCTATCTCATACCGCACAAAGGCGTACAGCACCTGCCGTTCGCCGTATCCCAGTTTCATGACCGCTGACGGCAGCAGGTGATGCTCCCGGAACAATAGATACATCGCCTGCACCTCGCCATCGGTCCGAATCAGTTTTTTACGGCTTTGTCCGCCTTTTCCTGGGTTGTATAGCCGTTAAGTTCTGTAATCTGTGCCGTAAGGTCGGCAATCTCGCCTGCCAGGAAGAGCTTGCGGATGATGTCACCAGGAAGTACGGCCCCGAATTTTTCCAGCAGATCCTTGTTCTTGAGGTCCGGATCGGCAATCCCCGCCAGGAGCGTCTGGGTCTGCATCTGATAAATGTCGATATTGTCGGCGCTGCCGTTGGTGAAGTCCACGGCCATCTTCTGGATATCGGCGTAGCGTTCCGGGTCGATGGCCCGGAGCGTGATGATAAAATCGAATCCGAACAGCTTCGAGAGCCGTTCCATCTTCACTTTCTTTTCAGGCCGTTCGGCCAGCTTGTTCACTATATCTGCTTTCAGCAGTCGGTCTACCATATTCATGTGCTTGTTCTCCTTATGCTAAATCCAAGAGATCCCAGTCTGAGAAAGTGAAGCTGTAGCTTTCCTCGCCCATCTTATCGACTTCCCAGTCCGCCAGGATCAGGCTGTCAAAGGTCGCATCCTTGATGACGATGCGTTCGCTGCCAATGGCGTCCTTGTCATCCAGGACGGAGACGATGGTCACGACGGTCTGCTTGCCCGCCTTGATGTTGTCGTTCATCTTCTTGATCATGTAGCTCGAGACTTTATGGAGCTTCAGCTGCCCTTTGCAGTCATAGCCCGTGACCTTGTAGCCCTTGCCGACATGGCGGAGCATCTTCACTTCTTCCTTGGTCAGCGTGACCTCGGCCTTGAAAGCCGTGGCTTCGGCCATGAGGTCGCCGTCGATATAGAGGTCGGCATATTTGCCGTTCATCACCCGTTTGGCTTCCATGCTGTTCACTGTACTTCACCTCCTCAGATATTGACGGCAATCGTGACATCTTCCATGGCATCCAGGAGCGAAGCATCTACGGCGATGAAGACATTGCTGCCTATGTTGGCCAGCTTGATGTCCATATCGGACATGTCTGCCAGTTCCTCTTTCGTATATTTGCCATTGGATGCCAGCCAGATCTTGGTGGATTCCACATCGATATAGGCTGTGTTCTGGTCCTGTTCCAGCAGCCCTTCCTGGGCCAGCTGGTCAAGATACCCCTGGATGGCCGTCACCAGGAGGCAGCGGTTCGCATAGCTGTTAGCATATTTCCCGAGGTAATGGTCCTGGGCCGTCGTGCGGATGTCGTCGTGCATCATATCCATCAGGTCCACGAGCTTGATTTTCTGGAAGCTCGTCCCCTTATCCTGGACGGTGGTCACCAGGGAATTGATGCCCCGGGCCAATTTCACCTTCTCACCATCAAAGAAGAAGAACAACTTCCCCGCTCCGGCCATGGTATCCATTTCCTCTTTCGTCCAGACATCGCAGCCAATGACTTCCGGCAGCGGCGCGTAGGTACAGGAAATCGTCATGGGCGTCCCGGCGATGATGCCCGCGATGCGCCCGCAGTACTGGGCCGTCGTGTAGGTCTTCGTTTTCGTGCGGATGACCTTGTTGACGAAGTTGATGACTCCTTCCGTATCCGCCGTGCAGTCCGGCAGGATGGCCTTGATGCGCTTATTCTTATTCGTCCGCATCCCCTTGATCCAGGTCGCGATGGTGTCGATGTGGTTTTCTTCGATGTCCGGGATGACCAGGTAATCGAAGCGCTTGTTCTCGATGGCCTTGAGGACATCGGTATAATCTTCTGCATCCTTGCTGATGACTTCGGCGATGACTTTCTTCGGACTGTTCACATAGCCCCGGAGCGCCAGTTCCAGCTGCTCCCGGTTGCTGTCAGACAGTTCCTTGGGGATGTCATCTGCCGTGTACAGGTTCACTTCCGTCACCGAAGGCAGGGTCTCTTCCTTCAGGATCATCAGGATAATGCCGCGCTCGCTGCGCTCGATGGCGCTGATGCCTTTTTCTTTGAACGCGATATTAATGGATGGCATTTTCATGGGTTACGTCTCCTTTCCCTGATACCGCTGATGCAGTACCTTCATGATTTCTGCCGTTTCTTCTTTTTCCCGGGCGTCATAGTACTGGAAGGTCAGCGTCAGACGCCCGCCGTCATTGTCCGTCCCCATCAGCTCCTCACTCATAGACACGACAGGGAGATAGCGGGCGCCGACCTTCAGCCCGTCCCGGAACAAATCTTCCGCAGCAAAAAGCACGGCGTAGATGGCCGTGCTTTTTGCCTGCTTCCTCGGCAGATATGTAATGTAGAGGTCCGTATCTCGGTAGACCTCGGTTTCTTTCTGCGGTGTCACTACCGTCATCGTCTTCAGGAAGAAGGCCGGCGGCGCAAAGCCTTCCTTGACTTCCTGCAGGTAGACGGGATACGGGAACCGCTCTTTAAGTTTCTGCTGCACCGCCTGCAGGATATCTAGGTCATGGATCATGTGCCGCCTGCTTTCTTGAGGAGCTTCTTCGTGAGTCTCTCCAGCCCCGGCTGCAAGTCGCTGGCTTCGAACTGCTTGACGGATTTCTCCGTATAGTGCTGGCCTTCATAATAGCCCACGGTCCTGCCGCCCGGCGTTTTCTTGACATGGCCGTTATTCAAGAGGTGATGGACCGGATGCCTGTTGACCAGTTCATAGGTCAGCTCCGAGCCGTTATACCCTTCCACCTTATGCTTCCAGCCTTTCTTCAGCTTGCCCGTGCTGCCTTCCGGTGTGTTTTTTACGCACTCCTTTTTGAGCTTGTTGCCGATAGTGATCAGGCCTTTCTCGGCAGTCCCTGGGAAATCTTCAACGGCAGCCATCAACTTGGAAGACAATTCTTCCAGGCCGGTCATGTCAAAGTCCGCTTTGCTCATAGTCCGTCCCCCTCACTTCTTCCGTACAGTACAGCTCCAGGGCTTCATGGCGCATATACGGGTCGACGATGGTGTCGATATCGTAGAGGTGATTTTGGTATTTCACTTTCATGTCGTGAGTAACGCCCGGACGCCAGCGGATGGTGATTTTGCTGTACTCCACGTCCGCTTTGCGCTCCATCTCATAGAACACTTTGCCCCGGGCAGGCTCGATGGATGCCCAGCAGCGGTACACTACGACGTCAGACTGGGTATCGAAACCGTATTCATCCGTCACTGCCTTCTTTCCCAGAATCTCAATCCGTTTATTCAAAAGCCCCGTCTTCATGGGCATCCCCCCTTTTCAAAAACAGCTCCGCCGGACCCCGAACAACAGCCAGCGCAGACGCTTCAAAAGGCCTGCGTAGTCCGCTTCCTCCCGGTGTTCATATAAAAAAGCCGCAGCATAGAGGATGGCTTCATGGAACACGACGGGATTCTCTTCGGCCTCCGCTTCCTCGCAGCGGGCCAGGTCCAGGCACAAGGCCTGGGCCGTTTCCAGGGAAGACTGGATGACGTCATCATTACTCGTGTCATCTTCATCAATCCGCAGGTATTCCCTGGCTTCTTCCAGCGTCACAATCATGGTTTATCCCTTCGCTTTCATCTCCAGGGCCTTGACCGCTTCCTTGAGCATCAGCATGCCATCGACGCGCTGGCTGGCGAGGAAGCCGATCTGGCCGTTGGCGGCATACAGTTCATTGAGACGCTTGAAGGAGCGGGATTCCCTATCGGCAATCCAGTAGTAGCTGAAGTCCCCGAAGAGCATGGGACGGCTGCCCGCCGCCAGTTCCGGTGCAAAGGAAGTGCAGTAGCAGGGACGGTTGAGGATAGTATCCGGCGTACCTGCGGTGACAGACGGCTGCCAGATGTAGTTGCCGTTGTTGTCTTTGATTTTGCGCAGGGCCTTGATGGTCGCATCGTTCAGGAGCCATACGGCCTTGCGGCGGTACGGGATGCGCAGGGAGTGATACAGGTCGATGACATCATCAAAGGTGATGGATGCGCCATTGGCCATCACGCCCAGCTCCGCGGACGGGAACACACCAGTCGGCTTGTTCTTGCCATCTCCTGCCAGGAAGGCTTCTTCTTCCTTCGTACCGATACGGCGGGCAAATTCGCCGGCGATATAGCTTTCCAGGTCGAAGACGCTGTCATTCAGCAGTTCTTCCGACACACGGATAGCCGTCCCCAGCTTGTACGCCCCGATGGACTGCTGGCCGAAGGTATCCTGGCTGTCCGGATAGAGGCCGTTCTCTTCCATCCAGGACGCTTCGCCATGACCCGTCACGACGGGAATCTTGCGGTCGCCGCTGGTATGGATGACCGTCGCCAGGCTGCGGAAGAAGTTCTCTTCCTGGAGCTTGTCGATGAGCTGATGCTCGAATTCATCCGGCACCAGGTAGCCGCCATCAGCATCCGTGCCCACGCTCAGGGCGTTCTGTACATCGATGAAGTTTTTATGGCGGATGCTGTCCCAGAAGGCTTTCTGGTAAGCCAGGGATACACAGCCTTTCTTTTCCGGAACCTGGTTCCCCGTACCGGGCTGTTCCGTGATGGGAGAAGATGTCGGCTGGGCCAGCTGGGCATCGAGCTGCTGCTGGCGTTCCAGACGGTCGATTTCCTTGCCCAGATTCACCACATCCGCTTCCATCTTGTCGTACCGGGCCGCATCTTCTGCCGATACCATGCCGTTCTCATCGCGGGCCGTATCCAGGAAGGCTTTCGCCGCATCCCAGAGGTTCTTGCGCTTCTCGCGCAGTGCTAAAATCGTATCCATTGTATTTGTCCTCCTGTCAATGAATGAGCAATGCCAGCCGTTTCTCTAAGGAAGCGGCTGGCACTTTCTGCAAGGGTTTCTTGGGTTTCAGTTTCTGTACAAAGGAATTCGTCACCGTGACCGGGCTGTACAGCATGGCTTCCGGCTGCTGTTCTCCGTCTTCCTGGTCAAAAAGGATTTCATCGGCAAAGCCCAGTTCCACGGCCTTCCGGGCATTGAGCCAGGTCTCGTCATCCATCATGTGCGAAATCTTCGTGCGGGCCAGGCCGCTCTTGATTTCATAGGCATTGATGATGCTCTCCTTGACTTCACTCAGCATGCCGATGGTCTTTTCCATTTCGGCTTTATCCCCATAAGCCAGGGTCGCCGGATTATGGATCATCAGGATGGCCACCGGCGACATGCAGACCTTCGTCCCGGCCATGGCGATGACAGAAGCAGCCGAAGCCGCCAGGCCGTCAATCTTGACGGTGACCTTCCCGGGATAATCCATGAGCATGTTATAGATCTGGGCAGCGGCAAAACAGTCACCGCCCGGGCTGTTGATCCAGAGGGTGATGTCGCCGCTGCCCGCATTCAGTTCTTCCTTGAACGCCTTCGGGGTCACTTCATCGCCCCACCAGGTCTCGTCCGAAATCTGGCCGTCCAGGTACAGCGTCCGTTCACTGCCGAAGGCATCGGGGGCCGCATTGGTCACCCACTTCCAAAATTTATGTTTCATTCGTTTCTCCCTTCTGGGCAAAGGCCCCGGCATCCTTGAGCTTGGTCATGCTGCCGTTCACCAGGTACAGATTGCCGCCTTCCTCATCGGGTACGGGATTCATGTCTTCCATCTCCCGGATATCGTTGGCGGACAGCCAGCCGTTCTGCCGGCCGATACTATACCCGGTCATGCGGCTCTCGTAATCGCCGCGCATGAGGCCGTTCACGTTGAACTTCAGGAAATACTGCTTCTTCTCTTCCGGCAGGAACAGGGCTTTCTGCATGGCCTGCTCCCAGCGGATGACCCATGGGTCCAGAGTGTATTTCACAAATTCCATGGACTGCTGCTCGATGTTATTGAAGGAACTTTTCTCCAGGTCGCCGATCATGTGCGGCGGGATGCGGTAAAGCCGGGCAATCTCATCGAGCTGGAACTTCCGCGTCTCCAGGAACTGTGCTTCTTCAGGTGGGATGCCGATCTGCTGGTACTTCATGCCTTCTTCCAGCACAGCTACCTTGTGGGCATTGCCCGTTCCCCGGTAGACGGCATTCCACGAATCCCGGACTTTGGCCGGGTCCTTCAGAACGCCTGGATGTTCCAGCACCCCGCTGGGACTGGCCCCGTTGGCAAAGAAGGACGCACCATACTCCTCGCAGGCCATGGTCATGCCCACGGCATTGCGGGCCATGGCAATAGGCGAATATCCGACCAGGCCGTCAAAACCAAGGCCGGGGATATGCAGCACTTCTTCCTTCTGCAGGGCCACCTGCCCATATGGCTTGATGTTCGGATTCTCATCACTGGTCTTGGTGTACAGATAAAAAATCTTTCCCCGGTCATCCCGACAGACGGTCATCTTGTCCGGCCGCAGCGGATAGAGTCCCTGCACCCGCCCCAGACGGTCCCGGATGATCTGGGCATAGGCATTGCCCCAGATGAGCAGATGGCTCATGAGCGTTTCCCGGAAGATGAACGATGTCATCTCCGGGTTCGGCTCATCATGAAGCAGATGGTACAGCGGATGGTCATAGACCCGCTCCTTGCCGCCCGGTGTGTAGCGGTAGAGCTGCATCGGCAGGGCTGCCAGAGTTTCCGCCAGGATGCGGACGCAGGCATACACCGCCGTTGTCTGCATGGCCGTAAACTCATTGACCGTCTTGCCGCTGGTGGAAGGGCCGCACAGGTAGCGGAAATCCGTGCCGATGTAATAGTTCTGAGGCTTGTCCCGGGTACGGAACAGGCTGGATAAAAATGGGATTTGCATAATATCTCCGTCCTTATATTGTAAAGTAAATTACTTTACATTTTCCTCATTTAGCTTTATAATATCAATAAAAGGAGTTGATTCATATGGCTGATACAAAAACGCTGAATCTTCGTGTCGATGCAGACTTAAAGCATCAGGCAGAAACTATTTTTGCGGATTTGGGTATCCCGACTTCTACAGCAATCAATATGTTCCTGCGCACCGTTGTCCGCTATGGCGGTATCCCGTTCGATTTGCGTATTTCTCCTAATGAGCTAGAGACCTTAAGAGCTGTTGACGATGTAAATCATCATCGCAATCTCAGCAAGACTTATGATTCTGTTGAAGATGTCATGGAGGCCCTGAATGCTTAAGATCCGCTTCCGCAAACAATTCCGCAAGGATTACAAGCGGGTAATCAAGCAGCCTGGGCATACCCCGGAGCTTTTTCAGGAAGTACTTGACTGTCTTGTGATGGAGCAATTGCTTCCTGCCAAGTATCGGGATCATGCCCTGTCGGGAGACTACGCTGGTTTCCGTGAATGTCATATTCTGCCGGATTGGTTGCTGATTTACAAAATCGAGACCGACATTCTAACGTTGACGCTGACCCGTACGGGAAGTCACAGTGATTTATTCTAAAAGGAAATAACGCCCCGTTCATCATAGACACTGCCGCTGCCTGTCCTGTTGCGGATACAGCGGTCTAGTGCCATGATGGATGCCACGATTCCGTCGATTTTTTCGACGGATTTTTCTTTGTCCGGCTTGATGTTCCCCGCCGGGTCTTGGCGCATGACCACGTTGCCGGCCATCCATTTGAGAACGGGATTGCCGCCATGGATGATGTTCCCTTCCATCAGGAGCTTGAACAGCTCCTTCGACGGCGGCGACATATCCTTGAACCCCTGGCCGAAAGGCACCATGGTGAAGCCCATGTCTTCCAGATTCTGCACCATCTGGGTGGCATTCCAGCGGTCGTAGGCGATTTCCCGTATGTGGTACGTTTCCCCCAGGCGTTCGATGAACTTCTCGATAAAGCCGTAATGGATGACGTTTCCTTCCGTCGTCTGGATGAAGCCTTGCTTCTGCCAGACGTCGTAAAGCACATGGTCCCGGCGGCAGCGCAGTTCCAGGGTGTCTTCCGGCAGCCAGAAGAATGGCAACAGGATATATTTTTCCTCTTCCGTCCGTGGCGGGAAGGCCAAGACCAGGGCCGTGATATCCGACGTGCTGGATAAGTCAAGCCCGCCGTAGCACAGCCGTCCCCGCAGAGCATCGCGGTCCATAGGGAGATTCCCCTTGTCATAGACCTGTTCCGGTATCCAGCGGATGCTGGCCGAAGTCCAGATATTGAGCCGGAGCTGCTTGAAGACATTCTCCTCCGCCGGATTTTCGACGGCATTCCGATATGCTTCCCGGACGCGGTCAATCTGTATGGTGTGGCCCAGAGAAGGATTGGCTTTGTACCAATTGGCTTCATCCTTCCAGTCTTCCTCATGTTCCAGGCCATAGACCACGGGGTAAAAGGTGGAATCTTTCTTCCGGCCCGCCATCAAGTCCAAGGCCTTTGTGTGCAGTTCATAGCAGATGCTGTTCTTGTCGTTGCCTGCCGTGGTGATGATGAAGAAGAGTGGCTGCTCCCGGGCATCGCCGGAGCCTTTGGTCAGGACATCATAGAGCTTGCGGTTCGGCTGGGCGTGGATTTCGTCAAAGACCAGGCCCGACACATTGAGTCCGTGTTTGGTCCCGGTTTCCGCCGACAGCACCTGGTAGAACCCGGCGTTGCGATAATTGATGATGCGCTTGCCCGCCGTCCGGATTTTAGAACGGCGCATCAGGGCCGGACTCATCTCGACCATCTGCCGTGCCACATCAAAGACAATGGACGCCTGGTTTCGGTCACAGGCCGCACCATATACTTCGGCACTCGGTTCGTTATCGGCGTACAAAAGATAAAGAGCTATAGCCGCCGCCAGCTCGCTGTTATGCGTCTTCACCATCATCCGCCCCGCCAGATAGCAATGGCTCGGGCTGTCCACCTGGATGCACTGCATGGGAACTTTATCATCCAGCGGCTTGATTTCTTCCAGATAATGAAAACAGGAACGCGTCTTTTTTTCGCATTCCCGTCTGCGGATGCTTTTTCTATGAAGTTTGCTGACCGGCTGATCCGTAAAGGCGGTGAACCGTATCTGATACAAAGTCTCGCCTGTCGGTTTCCCATAGCGGGTCGAAGGGCATGACGTCATGGCGTTCTTGATGCCAAGGCTCCACAACAGTTCCTGCACTGATTCTACTAATTCTTGAATGGTGCTGACGTATACGCCCTGCCCTTTCCGTGTTCCGATGCAGCCATCGGAATCCATCAGTCCCTGCAGCAAGGCCCATCGCTGCGTTTCAGAAGCCCTGAGGTATTCCGGCCGGATGACCTTATCCCGGAAGTTTTTCACCAGGATAGATTTCAATGCCTTATACACCAGGATTTCGCTGCCGCCGCAGGTCTGTGGATAGCGGTTATGCAGCGGGTACGGAATCAGCGGAATCAGGTCTTCCACATCACTGTCACGCACCGTGATTTCCGGTTTTGTTGCAGAACCGTTTCCTAACCAGTAGCCATATAAATAAGGATCTAACGGAAGGTTCCTTTCCGGAAGGTGTAATAGCTGGTTGACGGGAATCCGGATAAGCGAGCGGTTATCTTTGAATTTTTCCCTGTACTGTTTCATGCGGCGGTAAATCTCGCCGGTTGTCCATTGCTTTTCCCGCGTCTTTCCATGGGTATATTCCACATCCCACAGATGACGTTCACCGGCCACAATCCGTCCTCCATCCCGGAAAACCAGTTCATAGGCTTGTTCGGTATCATCTACTGGGCTTTTGGCGACAACATGGCAGGGCTTTCCCTGCTCGTCAAAGACCCTGTCGCCGACTTTTAAATCGGCCATGGTTTTCCATCCTTCCGGCGTGGGAATGGGTGTATCCAGTGCGAGCTGTTTCCCGTTCTTCTTTGGAATCTCTATATAAGCCGTGAGGAACTGCCGTTTTCCGTTTTCCTTGACGATGCCGAAGAGATCACGCACAATCTGTTCCTGCCACGGCAGGAGCAGGAACGGCTGCCCGGCCCATTTGCCTTTGGTATGACAGAGATGCTCGATGAAGGCAACCGCCCTGTCGGCCTTGTCCTTGTCGTAATGGGAATCCGTCAGCATGAACGCTGACGGCTTATATACAAATGCCAAACTTGTCACCCCCTTAACAGCAGTTCCATTTCATCCGTTTCTTTTTCTGCCCCGTTTTCTTCCCCAATCATGCGGCTCCGTGCTGACGGGGTCAGGCCGAACTGCTCACAGAATTTCAGCATGATCTTGAGGTTCGTCTGGGCGATGGACACCTGCGGCACTTGCTGCAGATAACCGTTCGGCGTCCGCACCATATCCCCATGCTGGGTGATGAACTCTTCCGCCCCTTTCCACCGGGCATATGCCTGGCAGTACCCGGCAAAGGCCATCATATCCAGGTTGGTCAGCATCCCCATCTCAGCGAGGACTTTACCCAGCCGCTTCCATTCTTTCTTAGCATCGTCTTCCAGCCAGTCCGGGCAGTGAGGGAGCCGTCCCTTTGGCATGGGGTCCTTCTTATTGAGGGGACGATGGCCGGGATTGCCTTCCAGCACCTTGAGCGCCGTCGGCTTCGGTTTTCTTCCTCGTACAGCCAATGGCGCTCACCTCCCAATAAAAAAAGCCCTTGCGGGCTGTACGACAGAGAAGGCCGCAGCTGTGGTCTTCTCTGGTTCGCTTTTTTAATTCTTCATGGCCCATTTGATGGCGTGGCCATTGTCTTCGAACAGTTCGTCGCTGACTGCCGTCGGCCTGATTTCCCCTTCGCAGGTATGGTCTCTGGTGGTAAATCCATAAACTGCACCGTACCAGTAATCCCTGCCCTTGCTGAAGTAATGCCCTGCCAGCAGGACCTTATTTCCGAATTGCAGGATGCAGCTCCAGTTCATCTCCAGTGTTTCCATCGTGGCCGTTCCGGGAAGCCGGTAGTCTTTTGCTTTCTTTGTCATCGTCGTTTCCTCGCTTTCGTGTGCTTTTGTTCTTCGGGGCCTGTCCCCTTCGTCATGTACATAAATCACTCTGAACGCACAGAATAGCAAGTCTTTAATCGTTAGAATCCTGTATACTTTCTTCCATCAAAAAAGGAACTCTCCGCTATCCAGAAAGTTCCTTTCCTGCTATACAAATTTGATTTGCAGTTCCTTGCCCAGTCCGTGGGCAATCTTGCTGAGCGTGAGGATGGAGGGTAATGCCTGCCCCTTTTCAATCCGGCTGATATTGGACTGGCGGATGCCTGTCCGCTCGGCCAGTTCCGACTGCGTAAGGTTTTGCTCGTTTCTAGCTTTCAGCACCATCATCATCAGCTGATATTCCATTTCACTGCTGTCCCATTCTTTCTTGAATTCGGGATCATTCAGCTGCTCACCAAGATATTTATCAAAATCGTCCATTACACTCACCTCCCTAATCTTTGACTCGTTCCAAGTAGTCATCCCGTATGTCTTTTGCCCGTTGCAGTTCCCGAACCGGTGTCTTTTGCGTTTTCTTGATGAATCCGTGGGTCAACACTGCCCGATTCCCGACAACGAAGAAATACATCACACGGGTAATGTTAGTACCTACCTTTGCCCTCAATTCAAAAATCCCATCGCCCAACGCCTCTGACAAGGGCATCCGCAGTGAGGTTCCCATGTCCTGCAAAGCCATGATGGAGCGGAGCATTTTCTGTCGCATTTTTACATCAAGCCCGTCGAGAAATTCTCTCACGGGAACCTGCCCGTTACGGTCGGTATAAAACTTAATTTCCATTGAGATTATTCCTTTCTTGATATATTCATATTATATCATAAAAGGAATAAAGTCAAGTGATGCTTCCAAAACATCCGCTACACTTTCCGTACCTCATCTTCCCCAAAAAGAACGTTCAGGCGGCTGCCGCTGTCCCAGTTCACGAGGATAGACGTTATGTCATCCACTCCCGTTACCGTGCCCCGTGTACCCACAGGAGGCGCGTGAGGGTCGTCCATACGCACCAGTTCCACCCGTGTCCCGACTGGGTACTCTTTTTTCTTGCGAGAAAAGGAGCCTTTTATTGGCCCCTCATTGTCCGGTGTTACCGGAATTTGATGGTCAGCATCCCGATTTCCATCCACCAGCTGCATTCTTCATTTGGGTCTTCGAAAAAGACTTCTTTGGCTTCCTTAATCCGTTTGTCCATATCTTCCTTTCCAAACATTTCGCAGGCTGCGTTCTTGTTGATTTTCTTTCCATCCAGTGTAATGATTGTTCTCATTTTAATGTCCTCGCTTTCATGTGCTTTTTCCTTTGGGGATTGTCCCCTTCGTCATGTATATATATCACTCTAAGGGCACATAATAGCAAGTCATTTTTTCGGTTATTTATGCATTTTATTTGACTAGTTCCCATTCGTCGGTTCCGGGTATCAGCCCAAGACTGCTGCCCGTATCCCACTGTACATGGATGGTTCCGGCATCATCGACGAACTGGACGGTGCCTTCAGTTCCCCGGGGCGGGGCCTGCCTGTCATCCATGGCGATAAGCCGCACCCGCGTCCCTTCCATCCGTTCCCGGCTGTGCCGCAGCCCGGCCCGCAGGACGGACAGGTCGAAACCGAATTTGCGGTAATCCCGCTCCATGTTCTGGTAGTACCAGTTCTCCGGGATGCCGAACCGCCGGTCTTCGTGCATGATGTACACAAGACCGCTGATGATGCCGTCATCTGTTTCCACATCCACTTCTTTTTTGTAATAGAACCGCGGGAAACCTTCATAGGCATCGAGCCGCCGTTCATCCGCCGGAGAAATGTGCCAGAAAACAACCGGCACGAAGGCATCCGCCCTCTTCTCGATTGTGGCGTAACATCCTGTCAGGGAACCTTTGAAGAGAAGTTCATAGCCCCGGATACGGCCCGTTCCTGCAAGAACGGCGTCAGGACACCGTCTTGCCATCTGTACTCCACTCATGTTGCTGCCGTAGGCAATGTAGATTCTTTGTTTCATCGCTCTCATCCTTTCTGAAGGGAATGCCCTTCTACCACCCCAAGGGCAGCCGAAGCTGCCCGTAAGGCTATCTCCTTCAAGCGGCGGCATTGCGCCATGCGGAATTGCCTGTGAGGTGTTTGAGGAAGTGGAGCCGGCAGGTCTTGAATTCGTCGCCGATGAGCCCGAGGCGGAGCATCCAGCACCGGAAAGCGTATTTCTCATTGTCCGTTTCAGTCTTCCGGGCCGAGGCCTTCTTCTGCGTGAGGGCCTGATGGGCGACGGCCAGGCAGAGCTGGATGTATGCCTTGATTTCCCCTGCGTGGAGCGTCCCGTTGAAAAGCCGGAACTCGACGGTCCCTTTGGTGAAGGTCGCATGCAGGTTCAGCCCGTGGTAGCGGGTGCTGTTGTAATGATGGTTCCGTCCGTAAGGGGCTTCCTGATACCAGAGGTCGGCGATGCCGTCCAGCGTGTCCGGCTTTTTCCGGTTGAGGTCCTTCAGGAAGGTGGTGTTCGTTTTCCGGCAGTACCGGCTTTCCCGCGAGGGGTTGATCTGAAGGGCGCGGTAAATCATGTCTTCCTTGCTCGCCATAATGTTCACCAGGTTCCGCAGTGTCTTTGCCGTGAAGCGTTCGGCCCCGACATGGATGTGGATGCCGCAGGACTTATTGGCAAAGGCCCCGGCCTTGCGGAGCATCCGCACCAGTTCCTGCAGCTTCGGGATGTCTTCGTAGGAAAGGATGGGACTGACCACTTCTGTACGGTAGAAGCTGGAAGCGTCTGTAATGTTGCCGTTCACCTTCTTCTGAGGAATCAGGCTAGAGTCATTCATGGCTTTCCATTTCCGTCCCTGTTCATCCCTTGCAGTGTAGGTATCGTAGGCTCCTCCTTCGTGCCGGCTTTCTGTCCCGAAGAAATAGGCCATGAGGCTGGCGGCCCGGCTTCTCGTAATCCCTGTCATTTCCATTTCGATGCCAAAGTTCAGTGTTTTCATAATCCTCTCTGTCCTTTCTATGTGTGCGTGTGTTCTTTTGGTACACTATATATCACTCTAAAGGCACACAATAGCAAGTCATTTTGAGAATAATTATGAATTAAACCGAAAATTTATGGGTTCTGATGCCGGCGTTCCTTCTGCTTTCTGGCATGAGCCTTGGCTTCTTCTTCCGTGCGGAAGGCGCTCCATCCATGAAGGCCTTTCAGCAGGGCCATGCGCGATTCGTGGCTGGCCTTGGTCCCCATGCCGATGCGCAGGAGCCACATCCGCAGGTAGTACTTCTCGTTTTCAGGCTTCCGTGTGTCAGCCTGAACCTGCTTCGCTTTTTTCGCTGCGCTGACCATGAAGGCCGCTAGTTCAATCAGGGCGCGGTTCTTCACGGCATTGCCGGTTGCGGCAAGGCAGAATGTCACCGTATCTGCCGCAATCCAGAAGCCCCGCCCTTCCTTGCGATAGTTCTGATAGATGGCAAAGAAGGAAGTCTGGTCGGTACCAGGTTCTTCTTTCAATTCTTCCACCAGCCTGTCCGGCACACGGATGTTTTCATGTCCTGCCGCCCGGTTCAGCAGGTACTGCTGGGCGTGGAGCATGAAGACCAGGTTGCGGAGCTGCGCACCGTCCATGCCATCAATGGGGACCTTGATTTCCATCCTGTCCGGATGCGGCGGTGCGTCCAATCCTGGCGTTTCATCCTGCTCCAGCGGCTCTTGCGGTACTTCGGGTTCCGTTCCTTCTGCCGGTTCCGGCTGCGGAAGGATGCCTGCTTCCTGCAGGAAAGTCGTGATGGCAGCTTCTGTCTTTTCATCATCGCATTCGATATCGCTGCTGCGAAGGATGCGGAACCCCCGCCCTTCGTAGGTAAAGGCCGGCGTCCCCGTATAGCGGAGCTTTTCGTTATGGTTGAAGGGAATCAGCCGTCTGGCCAGTCCCTTGCGGTCGTTCAGGTTCGTCTGGATTGTCATGGTCTATGTACCTCCTTGTTTTGCTAGTACATATATCACTCTGAACGCCGATAATAGCAAGTCATTTTTGCATCTTTTTCTCAAAGAAGCAGGCAATACCGGCCAGGACGAAATACACGCAAGGAAGGGCGACACCATTGCCCCACATCTTGTATTCCGCAGAATCCCGGTACGGTTCCTTCAGCCATTTGATGATCTGGTTCCGGGTCTTGGGCTTTGTCTTTTTCCCCAGGGCTTTCCGATGGGTCTCAAAGACATCGCTCCAGAAGCGGATGTCTTCTTCAGACGGGTTCCCTGTTTCCAGATGGCTGCACCACCAGTCCGGGAATCCCTGGAGCCTTGCACATTCTGCCGGCATCAGTCGGCGGACACGAGCATGGCTGTTGATGAGCGGCGGATCTTTATAATCTGTAGCTATCAGGGAGCTGGCCACTTCCTTCGCTGCCCGTGTAAAGTGGGAATTCTTGCTGGCGCTGTAGGTCTGCTCCACCACGGCGATGCCGCCCTGATTGCTCCCCGGCACATTTCCCGAACGGTCGACAGTCCGGCAGGTATCGCTCTCATAGACATGGTTGCGCATATTGCGGGTGCCATCTGACGTCTGGCGCACATCGTAGGTCCTCCGTGTTCCGTCAGCACCGCCTTGAAGCACCAGTGGCTGGTTATTGCCGCCAGTCCCGTACCGGGCCGTCAGCGACGGATTCACGGAAAGAGGCCCCTTGTACCGGGCATCGGCTCCATGGTTCTCAAACACCGGCCCCGGCAGATTGACGATGACCGGAGGATGATGGACTTCTGCCCGCAGAGTATTCGTCCGCTCTTCCGTCACATCCATGCGGATACCGCCCTGATCATTCAGGCAGACTGTGCCTGCTGCTCCAGTGCCAGGCGCAAGACCTCCGGCAGCACTCTGCCATGCTCGGAAGCCCTGCGCAGAATACCCTGACAGGCCCTCGGACTCAAATAGAACCTTGGCGGCACTTTGTCCATCAAAATCTGCGACAAGGTAGATGCGTTTTCTTCTCTGGGGAACACCCCAGTACTGGGCGTCGAGGACGCGCCAGGCCACAGAGTAACCGTTGCCCAGGATGCATCCGGCGGGCTTCCATTTCGCATATCCAGCCACTGAAACCGCAGGTTCTTTGATGCGGCAGATTTCTTCGAGGACCGTCCGGAAATCCTCACCCTTGTTACTGGAGAAAGCCCCAGGGACATTCTCCCACACGATATATCTTGGATATTGTCCATTCGTTGCTTCCCTCATTTCCTTCACGATGCGCACTGCCTGATAGAACAGCGAGGACTGCGAACCGCCAAGGCCGTCCCTTTTTCCGGCAATCGACATATCCTGGCAGGGACTGCCGAAGGTAATGATGTCTACCGGCTCGATTTGTGCGCCGTTTACGGCACTCACATCACCGTAATGCTTCACAGATGGCAGCCGTCTCGTCGTCACGCGGATGGGGAACGGCTCGATTTCCGAGTTCCATACAGGACGGATGCCCGCCAGGATGGCGCCCAGTTCAAAGCCGCCGCTCCCGGAGAACAGGCTGCCCAGCTTAATCTGTTCCATCATCTGCCACCTCCGCATACGGGATTTTCTCATCTCCGCGCAGGACAAACACACCCGCGTCCCTATATTCACTGATGTAGCGCCTGACGATGACGTCGACGAACTTCTCGTCCAGCTCGATGCCGTAACAGATGCGGCCCGTCTGCTGGCAGGCCATGAGCGCAGAACCGGAACCGAGGAACGGGTCCAGGATGATGCAGTGGCTCATGGATGAATTCTGTATAGGGTACGCCATCAAGGCTATAGGCTTCATGGTGGGATGCTCTTTGCTGGCTTTCGGCCGGTCGTATTCCCAGATGGTCGTCTGTTTGCGGTCGGAATACCACTGGTGCTTCCCGTTCAGCTTCCAGCCAAAAAGGCACGGCTCATGCTGCCATTGATACGGGCTACGCCCCAGTACCAGGGCGTTCTTCTTCCAGATGCAGCAGCCAGACAGGTAGAATCCCGCATCCTTGAATGCCTTGCGGAAGTTCAGCCCCTGGGTATCAGCGTGGAATACATAGATGGAAGCATCCTGCTCCATGTTCTGCTCCATGTTGACGAAGGCCGCGAAAAGGAACTGGTAGAACTTGTCATCCGGCATATTGTCGTTCTTGATCTTGCCGGCCGTTTCTTCCACATCGACATTATACGGCGGATCCGTCAGCACCATATTGGCCTTCTTCCCCGCCATCAGCCGTTCATAGGTTTCTGGCAGCGTCGCATCGCCACAGATGACGCGGTGGTCACCCAGGAACCAGATATCTCCCGTCCTGGCGATAGTCGGCTTTGCCAGTTCGCCATCGACATCGAAGTCATCTTCCTTGATTTTCTTGTTGTACACTTTCGAGAAGAGCTGCTCGACTTCCGGTGCTTCAAAGCCCGTCAGGTCGACATTGAAGTCGACGCTCTGCAAATCGACGATAAGGTCGGCCAGGAGCTGTTCGTTCCAGGCACCTGTGATCTTGTTGAGGGCGATGTTGAGCGCCTTGACCTTATGCTCATCCTCGATATGGACAACGACACACTGGACTTCTTCGTAGCCCAGGTTCTTCAGTACGGTCAGGCGCTGATGCCCGCCGATGACAGTCATGTCGTAGTTGACGATAATCGGTTCTACGTAGCCGAACTCCTCGATGGACTTCTTGATTTTCTCGTATTCCTTGTCTCCTGGCTTCAGTTGCTTCCTGGGGTTATATGCCGCAGGCTTCAGCTGGCCGATGGGCAGCATCTTCCATTCCATATCCGATGTCTTCACACGCTTGCTCCTCTCTGAAGGCAGCCGCCACCGCCCGGCCATAGCCGGCGAGGTGGTGCCACCTGCAATAATTCCGTACGCTGTCCCGCGACAGCTTGGTCTTCCTGGCGATGGCCTTATAGCCCATCCCCTGCTTCCGCATGGCTTCTATCTGCCGACGCTGGCAATCATTCATGACAGGCTCCTTTCACACAACAAAAAAGCCCCGGACCACAATGGGTCTAGAGCTAAAGTATTCAATTTCAGATGCCGGGTATCCCCCCTTATGAATTTCGCGTTTTTTCACGTTTGAGGGGGCGGCGGTCATGGACGGAAGGGCTGCAGAGATTTGCATCCCCCCACCCTACGGACGGATTCAGTACTTGTACTCGATGTTCCGGTCTTCGGTCATCGTCTTATGGTCATGGCAGCTCTTGCAAAGGGGCTGCCAGTTCGTTTCGTCCCAGAACAGTTTCGCATCACCGCGATGCGGTTTGATATGATCCACGACGGTCGCCGGGACGAGACGGCCTTTTGCTTTGCAACGGACGCACCAGGGATGACGTTTCAGGAAGAACTTCCTGGCCTTCTGCCATTCCCGGCCGTAACCACGTGTCTCTGCACTGGCTCGGTCGCCCTGGCACTGCCGTTCATGTTCCTCACAATATTTTCTTCCATACGGCACCAGCCTGGGGCAGCCCGGATATTTGCAGGGTGTCTTCGGTCTTCTGGGCATTTACATCATCTCCGGCATCAAAAAAGGACCGCTGGCATTTCGCCACGGTCCTTTATCCTCTTCTTGGTAACTATATCATATCACACAGATGGGACTGTAAACAAGAGAAACCTACTGCAACTTGGTGCAATCCGGCTGATTCATTTCTGTCAGGTCAAGGTGTGCCAAAGCATCTCGGTGGATCTGGTACACACGGCGGGGCTGCAGCTTCATTTTCTCTGCAATCTCCGGCCAGTCTTTAAAGGCCAGGTATCTCAGTTCCAATACGATTCTTTCTTTGGGGTCGTCCAGTTTGCGGATTGCTTTCATGATGCTGCCTTTGATGTCCACCAAGTGGTCTATGGCTTCATCCACCTCTTTTTCCAGATCCACAAACCGGATAATCACGTTTTCCATCCGCTTAGGGTCCGGCGTACCGCTGGGCGGTGTTTCACTAAAGGTATTATTCACTTTGCAGGCCAGATGCCGCAGTGCCGTCACATGCTCCAGTTTACTATCGATTTCCATATTGATGTAACGCGCCCGTTCTAAAAATTCTCTTACTTCCATCTGTTTATTTGCTCCTTCTGTTTCCTGCTTCATAATATACCCCCATTTCCCATTTCCGTCATGCCCAGGTCAGCCTTCACCGCCTCGATCAGCGCGGCCTGAGTTCCGTCTTTGTGTTCCAAGACGTTCAGGATGCGCTCGTCAATCGTGTCCTTGGCTACGATGTGCTGTATGATGACCGTCTTGTCCGCCTGCCCCTGCCGCCAGAGCCGAGCGTTGGTCTGCTGGTACAGCTCCAGACTCCAAGTCAGGCCAAACCAGATCAGGATGGAACCGCCCTGCTGCAGGTTCAGCCCGTGTCCGGCAGAGGCCGGATGGATGAGGGCCACAGGAATCTTCCCTGCGTTCCAGTCGGTGAAATCCTGCGGCTCCTTCAGTTCCCTGGCTTCCATCCGCTCCCGGATGCGGTCCTTATCGTGCTTGAACCAGTACGCCACCAGGACCGACTTGCCGTTGGCACTTTCCACCAGGTCTTCCAGGGCATCCAGCTTCCGGTCATGGATGGCCGCCACGTCCTTGCCATCGGTATAAATCGCGCCGTTCGCCATCTGCGAAAGCTTCAGGGTAAGCGACGCGGCATTGGCCGCTGTGACCTCGCCGCCTGGAAGCTCCAGTACCAGGGACTTCTTCAGTTCGTCATACCGTTCCTTCTCCTTTTCACTCAGTCTGACTTCCTTCACTACGCTTACCAGTTCCGGCATCTCCAGATAGTCTGTTGCCTTCATGGAGACGGTGATGTCGGCAATCTGGTGATAGATGGCTTCTTCTGCTCCCGGCAGTGGCTTGTAGGAATACACCACCATGCCGTTGCGCTTATCCGGCTTGAAGTATAAGTTACGGTACTGGCTGATATATCTTCCCAGCCGCTCTCCCATATCCAGGATACGGAACTCGGCCCAGAGATCCATCAAGCCGTTGCCGCTGGGCGTCCCTGTCAGCCCGACGATGCGTTTCACTTTAGGCCGCAGCGCCTTTATGGCACGGAATCGCTTGGCCTGATGGTTCTTGAAACTCGACAGCTCATCCAGCACCACCATGTCAAAGGGCATCTTGCAGTGTTCATAGAGCCAGACCAGGTTCTCCCGGTTCACAATATAGATGTCGGCCTTTTTCTGCAAGGCCCGCCGCCGTTCTGCCACGCTGCCGACCACAACGGAACAGGTCAGGTCTTTCAGGTGATCCCATTTCCGGATTTCTTCCGGCCAGGTATCCCTGGCAACCCGAAGGGGCGCTACGACCAGTACCCGCTTCACTTCAAAGGTATCATACATGAGGTCACGGATGGCCGTCAGCGTCGTCACCGTTTTGCCCTCAGCCAAGGCCCATATCAAGAAAGACGGCGGAGATTTTATGCTGCTTGATAAAGTCAATGGCATATTTCTGGTAGTCATGTGGTATGAACCTCATGTGGCATCACCTCCTTTCTCATCAGGTGCGTGGGCGATTGTTTCCAGCACTCCTGGAATCTCCGTAACGGCATCCAGGACGAATACCTGAAAGCCCAGTTTCCGCAGCATGGCATGACGCTTCAGCTGCAGCGGCCGCGGTTTCCGTCCCAGTGCCTTTACTTCTACAAAGGCTATTTTCCCATCCGGCAACAGCAGCAGCCGGTCCGGCATGCCCGCGTACCCCGGAGAAACGAACTTTACCGCCAGTCCTCTGCACCGCCTCGTTTCCTTCACCAATTTCTGCTCGATTTCCTTTTCACGCATACTACATACTCCTTCCAGCATTCTTCAAACACCTGCATACAGCCAGTACAGGCTCCTTGCTTTAAGAGATAGCTCTTGATGATGCGATACCATCCATCCAATTTATGTGGCGGATTCTTCGGGAAGTCTTTCTTGTCCTTTTTCATATCCATGGCAAAATCATGTTTGCCGCCTTCAGCATTTGAATATTTTCTCATCATAAAGGTATAAAACGTCATTTTATTTTCCTTTCGAGTGCCGTCAAATGACGGGGCTGAACTAAACCTCTCTATATATGATTTTTGTCATATTTTCAGCCCTAAAGGGGGTTTTAGTGAGAGACGTCATTTGACGACACCATTTTAATCTAAGAAGTCTGTAATCCTAAGCTGCAAGCCGATGATGAAGCGTCCATCCTTTTTCCTCTTTCTTATGAACCCTCTTTGTTCCAGAGTCTTTGTGAACTCGATGGAACTGCGGGCAAAGTCTCCATTCCGCTGGCAAAAGCTGCGGTATTCCTCATACAGTTTTCCTGATTTTTCATGCAAAGATGGAGAAACATCACAGCACTCATCAAGAAAGTGTGTCATCCAGTCATTGTCATTCCGGTACTGCTGGACTGCTTCTTTTACACACGCAGGCTGTGGGAAAGTGAAGCTGCACTGAATAGCTTTTTCCGCACCTTCCATCACCCATTTGAGAACATATGGTGCCGCATGACTCATCAGATAGCCTGCATAGTTTTTGATATCCCTTTTCTTGCTGATTGTTGCGGTAAAGGGGATGACAATAAGCCGTCGCCAGATTCCTGCGTCCATCGCACCGACCCTGGGCAGGTGATTTGTATAAAGGACAAGGGTATGAGAAGGCGTAAAGTCAGATGGGTCCTTGTACTTTTTCTCGGCCGAAATTTTGTCCGTAGAACAAAGCTGCTTGACAATGGATGTAGAAAGCCGCATTCCCTCTTCCAGTTCAGCTGCGATGAGGAGCCGTTTACCTTTGGCTTCTGCCAGTTCCGGTTTCACGTTACGCTTGCAGTTTGCTGTCAGAGCATCAGCGGAAAGAGTACCGCTGTAGCTTCCCAGGACTCCGGCGACTGTATTCCAGAATGTGGACTTGCCGTTGGCCCCTTCACCATAGGAAATAATCATCGCCTCCAGTTCTACCTGGCCAATGGCAGCCAGACCTGTAATCATCTGGACATAATCAATGAGTTCCTGGTTACCCTGGAATGTCTGATTGAGCGAATCCAGCCAGAGCTTTTTACCTTCGTCACCGGGCGCAGCCGCAGTCATTTTGGTAAGCAAATCCTCCGCTCTATGTTCATGCCGGTTTCTGATTCCTTGCCGCAGGTCATAGGTACCATCAGGGCAGTTTAAGAGAAATGGGTCACTGTCCAAAGAATCATACGGTATTTCAATCATGGGCATTGCTGCCGTCAGTGCGGTCAGGATATACTTTATATCCCGGCGCTTTAAGACAAATTTCTCATAGCTGACAGCACCAAGATACTCGTAATAAATAGGTCTCACACTGTTATCAATAAGTTTTTCCAAAGCGCTGCCGCCTTTACGAATGGCGGCTTCATTAATTCCAGTTTCCAATAGAGCTTTCATGGTTTTATCTTTATTGTCTTTTGCATCATTAAGCTGCAAATCCAAAAATTCTTCTGCGGCACCGATGGCTTGAGATTTGGATTCAATCCAGCGCTTCCCGTCATAGCGGAGATACCCGGTTGCTGGTGTATATTTCAGTTCATTGCCATATTCCCGCACTAGTACTTTCGCTTGGCCGATGTCAGTGTAGTCCTCCGGCTTTAAACTTTCCTTGGTTCCAAAATCATTGTTATATTGCTCCGGATTGATATACCCTACCTGCTTGGCAATCTTTTCACCAAAGCGTACAGCACTTTGCCAGATATGATTGAGTTCTTCATCAGGGAGCGGCGGGTCGCACTTTTCCGCTTCGTCGAGGAAAATCTGGTACGCCTTTTCCGTCGCCCCGTAACGTTTGATGACGCGGCCGGCAAAACGGCTCATGGTGCTGTTCCTGCGTCCGGCCGGGATACTGCGCGATTCGGTATCTCCCACTTTGAGTACCTGGTCGATTGTCGTTTCCCCGTCCTGCCACAATACTTTCTCGACAGGGCAGCCATAGATGAACCGGGCTGCATCGAGAGCCGCTTCATCGAAGAAGGGATACGCCCGGTGGATTGCCCGTTTCAGTCCTGTATAGTGCTATTCATCCGTAATATCAGGAATCCCGAAATAAGCATGGAAGCGCGGTCTGGCACACTTCCCGTCCTTGGGTTTCATGTGATTCCTTGATGGCACGACGGCCACCGAGACTTTCGGTAGCATGGCCAGGAGCTTTTCCATGGAAATCCAGTCAGCAGGATTCTCCGAGTGGGTGTTGTCACAATCCATGACCAGGACGTCGGCAGAGAGGAAATTCTCCCGCTTCCGATAACAATCTTTGAAAGCTACGCAGACATGATCGAAGGCGGCTGCCGCCTTCAGGTCCTTGGTACAACGGATATTCTGCTGCCTGGGATAGCGGCAGTTCGCTTCCACGCCAACAAAGTCTGACCTATACAGTGTAAAATTCATTTATTTCACCTCGTTAATATACCGAATCGGTTTTCCTTTTCTTTGGGCGTACTGGATTTCTTTTTCCATTCCCGCCGAAATCACATCGCCAAAGACCCAGAGTTCGACGCAGCGGGACAATAGTGCGATATCCATAAAGAGTGCCAGTTCCCGTTCCGATTCTTCATCGAGGAACTGCGGTAGATACAGATGCGGTGCCAGAGGGATACATACCTGGTCTACCGTATAGCGGCAGTAGGCACAGGCTTTCCGGATATTTTCTTCCACATCCCCGGCATAGGGAGAACACACGTACACAACAGGCATGAACGGGAACCTTTGGGGTTCCACGTTCCTGATTGCCTGATACGCCGTCGGGTCGGGGTAATGCTCGGCATTACGTTTCGGATTTCTTTCCATGATTTTTCATCCATCCCTTAGCACATTCGTCACACAGGACAGCCGTACCGAACAGGTCGCCGTCCCCTTCTTTTAGTATTGATTCCAGGTCTACCGGGATTTCTTTCCCGCACACCGGGCAGTGGCCGAATACATTTTCATCATTGATTTCGACCGTCAAATCGACACCATCCTTAAGTGGTTCTTTTACGTAAAACATGTTTCATCCCTCCAGTTCCGTCTTGTAATAGGTCATGAGCATCTGCTTCCGCTGCTGGAAATCCGGGCAGGAATACAGCAAGCCGTAGTCCAGATGCTGAAGCCGGTCCAAGGCATGAATCTGCTTTGCCGTCAGGTATGGTCGGATGCTCTGCCCTTTTTCGATGCCGTTGGCCAGCCGGAACTGCTTGGCAGACATCCCCAGGACGATGCGGTTCAGCATGTCGGCTTCATTGCTGAAGTGATATGCCTTCGGGCTTTCATGCAGCCGGCAGATCATGTCCGTCAGCATCGGGAATTCCTGCCGGGCAGACAGGAGCGACCGAATGCACTGCTCCATCTCGTTGAAGCGATGGATATAGAGTTCCTTGAAATGCATCGCCTTAGGCCCGGTATACCCCATGACCAGCATCGTGAAGCCATCGCGGGTCAGCAGGTAACGTGGCAGTTTTCTTCCCCTGGCATCACGATATGTACTGGACTCAAAGTTGGATGCAATGAACGTTTCACTCAATCCAGATTTGGATTCAGTGATTTTTGCGATATCACGCAGCACATGGAAATGCTGTTTATCAAAAACATCAGCGACAAACAGGCTGTCGACTCTTGGTACACCTCCCTGATCAGCAAACACGCCAAGCTCATCTTCCGGAATCAAAAACTTCATAGCGAATCCCGCCTTTCCTAAAATAAATGTCCGAGGGAATTCCCTCTGATAGTAAAAGGACAGAATCCATCTGTTTAAGTACTAAAGAATCAATCTTTTTTATAAAAATCGCATTCGTAGCCGTCGGCCCGCAGCAAAAGGCCTTCTGCCCAGGGCGGTGTCCGACCCATCTGCTCACAGATGGCAGTAACACTGGCATCTTTCCGGCACTCGATAATCAGTTCATCGTGGACGTGGCCCACAATGGCACAGCAGCGCAGTGTCTGCATGGCGTAGCAGAGAATGTCGCGGCTGATGGCCTGGACGATGTTTTCAACGAACTTCGGCCCATAACTTTCCAGCCGTTCCCACTTCTTCGTAGCCCCGATGCCTTCATAGGTGACGGATTCGCCGCCGAATTTATTCTCCCCGATGCCGGGTTTGACATAGGAAAGTCTGCGGCCGCTCGGAAGACGGATGAACAGCATACCGCTCTGCCAAAGAAAGCGGATGCCCCGGGTTTCCTGCGGAAGATGTGTCTTGATGGCCTGCTTTACACAGCGGTCGACGTCCCACCAGAACTGGACGATATGCGGATTCGCCGAGCGCCAAGAATCGACCAGGGGCCGCAGTTCTTCTTCGGCAAGCCCCATGTCGAGGGCGCCCATGGCTTTCAAAGCGCCCACCGATCCGCCATAGCCACAGGCCAATTCTGTTATTTTCCCTTTCTGCCGCAATTCCCCGTTCACGCCATGCTTTACGACCGGGACGCCAAACATCTTGCTGGCTGTAGAGCAATAGATGTCTTTTCCCTTGGCAAAGGCCTCCGATTTCCATGTTTCCCCCGCAAGCCAGGCAATGACCCGGGCTTCGATGGCTGAGAAGTCCGAAACGATAAACTTCATCCCGGATTTGGGGATGAAAGCCGTCCGGATGAGCTGCGACAAAACATCCGGCACTGAATCATAAAGAAGCGTCAGAGCTGCGTAGTTTCCCTGCCGTACCAGCGCTCTGGCTTCTGCAAGGTCAGGCATATGGTTCTGGGGGAGATTCTGTAATTGAATTTTTCGCCCAGAAAATCGCCCGGTCCGGTTGGCACCATAGAACTGGAACATGCCGTGAGCCCGGCTATCATCACAGGCTGTCATCTCCATGGCCTGATATTTCTTCACGGACGATTTTGCCAGCTGCTGCCGCAGGAGCAGCACCGACCGCAGCGGCTCCCGGACGGTCTTGAGCATCTCGGCCACCTGCTTCTTACCGAGAGACTCCGTTTCCATCCCCTGCTCCGCCAGCCAGGAACGCATCTGCAGCACAGAGTTCGGATTTTCCAGCCCTGTCTTTTCTTTCAAAGCGGCCATCAGGTGTTCCCGCGACATGGCATCTATGGCCACGGCCTGCCGTACCAGTTCCTTATCGACAGCGATGCCCCGGTCGTTGATTTCCTGGTCGATGTGATATTCATCCCAGACCTGTTCAGGCACCGGGTAATGATGGAGCCGCTGCTGGATGACCATTTCCACCTCCACATCCCGCTTGTTGTAAGATTTGAACGTAGCCCACTTTTCTGGTACGTGGAATGGCAGATTCCGCGTCCTGCCGCCATTGGTCTTCGTCGGTTTGCAGGGAACGCAGAAATAGCGGATGAGGTCTTTGCCTTCTTTCATCTTCTGGCTTCCCAGTTTGAGGACTGCCCCAACGCCTTCCAGGGAAAGCGGCAGTCCCATGTAGGCCGACCAGATCATCGAACACTTCCACCCGGCCGGATTCAGGAACTGTGCAGTCTCTGTTGAAAGCGAATGATGGTCGTGGAAGGGGTCTATACTCCTGCCAAGGTCACGCAGGTACCGTGACAGACATACCCGTTCGAAGCTGGCATTGAACGCCCACTTGGTGACAGATTCATCCGTCAGGGCGTCCAGGATTTCTTCGGGGATGGTTTCCCCCTGGGCAAGGTCGATGACCTGCACTTCGCCGCCATCTACGGCATAACCAAAAAGAAGGATTTCAAAGGCCGGTGATTCGGCGTATTTGTACACGCCGCATTTGGCCAGATTGATGTCGCTGAAACTTTCGATGTCGATGCTAATGGTTTTCATGTTTTTCACCTCGATAAAAACGGCGAGGCACAAGGCCCCGCCGCCACTACTGTCTAATACTTATTTCCTGAAGGATGCCATCTGTTTGCGGTGATATGCTTCTTCACGTTCTTCCCGGTGGCGGGCCATTTCTTCATCCCGCTGATCCTTTTTAAGATCCGTATAGATCAGGGCTACGAAGAATCCGCTGGCGCACAGTGCCACCAGGCAATACAGGACTTCCAGAATCATTTTCAGCGTCGTTTCCATGATGAATCACTCCTTACGCCAGAAAATCGTCATCGTCAGCCGTTGCAAAATCATCTTCTGCACGCGGTTTGCCACCGAGCGGTTCACCGTCACGGATTTTCTGCAGGTTGTTCAGGCCGCAGGCGATGCCTTTGTTGCCGTTGCTGTTGAAGGCATAGAAGCTGATGGAAGCGCGGCCATACACGCCGGAGTAGACTTCCGAGCGTTCAATGATATGCTGGCAGTCGGCGTCGACGATACCTGGCTTCGTGGCAGAGTTGGCGTTGATGAAATAGCTGTTTTTATAAGCATCATCACCCGGGCGTTCCAGGTCGCCGTCACGCAGCGGGGTCTTGATGGCTTCAAGCGCCGGTACCACACGGCCATTGCCTTTGAGTTTGCTTTCGCCTTCTTCGTAAGCAGCCTTGATGGCGGCTTCGATTTTCTTGACGGTCTTCGTATCAGACTTCGGGATGATCAGGCTGACGCTGTACTTCGGCGTACCGCCATTGATGGACTTCGATTCCCAGACGTTGGCATAAGACCATCTGGTATCGACTCCGGTAATCACTTTGCACGGATTGACATAATTCTTGGACATAGCAAGTTCCTCCTTATTTTTCATCATTGAAATCATCTGCCGCGGTGTGCATGGCCGGACGCTTATCCGATTCCGGCACCAGGACCGGCTTGCCCTGCGGCTTTTCCACTAAATCTGACAGCAGTTCTTCGAACCGTTTCTTGCCGAGCTGTTTCGTCATCGCCGTGATGCCGAGCAGCTTCTTTTCATATGGGTCGAAGCCTGCCTTTTCTACAGCTTCTGCCACCGCTTCTTCATTTACGTAGCGGCGGTTCGACCGGCCTTCGACCAGTTTCCATCCGTCCCACTGCTTGCCGGACAGGGCCTGCTGCAAAGCGTATTTCTTGACATCCCCGGCCCAGTTCACCAGTTCGTCGGCCTTAGAAAGGACAGCTTCGATTTCTTCATCCTGCAGCGTGGAAGGAACGGCGAAATCATACCGGGCCAGTTCCAGGTTATATTCGGCCCGCTTGCGGCAGGTAGCCTTGATCTTGCAGAAACGGCAGTGGTCACCGGCTTTATATTCGCCCTCACCTTTCGCCGCCAGTTCTGCCGCAGGCTTCAGCACCGTTTCGGCCCACTGGAGCAACTCGTCCTTGCTCATGGTGCAGGTGCTGACGTTGTCCCGGCGGGGCTGGAAGATAGTCATGGACACCTGGCGGATATCATAGATACCATCAAACAGGTTCAGCGCACCGAGGGCATAGCACATCATCTGCGGATTCTTCTCGGAATCCACCAGGACTCCCAGACCATGCTTGTAATCGATGACTGTCAGGGTATCGTCGGCTACGATTAGGCAGTCACCTGTTCCAAAACCGCCTGGCACCCACTGGGAAAAGTCCAGCCGCTGTTCAATCATGATCAGCGGATCCTTGCAGGATGCTTTAGCCGCTGCCAGGCATTCCGTGACGAACTGCACGTATTCATCGGTGCATTCCGCCATCTCCTCATCAAAGTACGTGAGGGATTTCGTCGGGTCTTCCAGCTTCTGTCCCAGGGCTGTCTTCACCTTGAATTCGCAGAGCGTATGGGCATCCGTTCCCTGGCGGGCGAATTCACTGGAGGTATCTGGCAGCTTGGCACATTCCTTTGCAGACGCTGGGCAGGCCAGCCAGCGGTAGCAGGAAGATGCGGACAGCACCGCGTGTTTATCCGGCATGGCCAATCACCTCCAGTTCCTTCAGGAATGCTTCGTACTGTGCCGCATCAATACCGGACAGCTTGTCCGCTCCGTACTTCTGGATAAGGCTGCGGACTTCTGCTGTAAACCCCTTGCGGGCCTTGTCGGCAGCGACTTTGCGGACAGCTTCCAGTGTCAGCGGCTCTTCAGCCTTCTTTGATTTTGCTTCTAAAGGTGGCAGATTGTCTTTCTTCACCGCCATAGTTTCGGAAATCTTCAGCAGCGCCTTGCCACAATCGGCCAGGGCCGCTGCCAGTTTCTGCAATTCATCGTTTGTCATACGGATTGACTCCTTTCACATGTCTTTGCATTGATAAGAGATGGATGTTCCTGGCAATACTGCGGGTCGTGACGCTGATGGTCATCAGCACCGCCGCCAGTTCCCGGTCCAGCTTTTGCCGCTGTGCCAGTTTTTCAGGTGTCTGTGTGTGAATCATCTGTCTGCCTCCTTCCTAAAGGGCTTCTTCGTTCGCCCTTCACCAGTAATAGGACAACCGCGTCATCGTTAAGTACCGATTTAAAAAAAAAATCCGGCCACATTTTTTGTGACCGAATCTTTTTCTTCTTAACGGAAGTCTTTGAGGTGTTCCTTCAGAAGTGCATAGAGCTTGTGTTTGCGCTTGTTCACCGCTTTCTGGCTCAAGCCGACGGCCTTCCCGGTCGCCGCTTCGCTGGAACCATCGGCAAGCATCAGCAGGATAGTCCGATCGATGTCCTGTAGAGCTGCCAGTTCATGGCGCAGCGCTGCCAACAACTCTTTCTTCACGACTTCTTCCTCTAGGTTGAAGTCATCAGGCACCTCCAGCTCGTAGTCATCCCGCACTTTGTCCGCCGATACTTCATCGGCACCATGCCGCTGCTGGCGCTTATCTTCCCGCCAGAGCGGACGCATGAATTCATAGTACTGTTCTTTGGTGGCTGGAATCAGAATAGTACGGACCTTACGGCAGCCGATTTTTGACCAGCGGACTTCACAGTCCTTGTACTCCTCGGTGATGACGGTTTCTGGAGTGCGTTCCAGAGGAATGTAGTATTGCTTCTGTTTGTTTGTCTGTAGATTGGCCATGCGCGATCTCCTTCGCATAATGCGAAGCGAGAATCCACGCAGGCAGCCTGTCGAAATTGACCATAAGATGCATCCTCGCTTCTATGGCCAACCATCCCAGTAGGCTGACGTGATTAACTTTCCAGACCGTCTCTCGGCTCTGGGCACACCCGCGTCCGGATGTGAGCGTTGAGACGGGAATCAATATTTGATTATTAATATGTTACATATAGTTATTACTTTTTATTTCAAGCAAAGTTGCTGACTGAAATAAAAAAAGAGCTATCTATATGACTTTTCAGTCAATATAGATAGCTCCGTTTTACAGCTCCGCATAAATACATCGGGCTGTTGAGGTAACTTCTACTTTATCTTAGTAAGCTTATATCTTTTGCTGCATCCACCTGGGATACAACATCTTCCCAAGGGATTTGCACAAGTTTTCTTTGACTAGTTTTGATTTCGAGTGTGACCTTATCTCCTTCAACGATAGCATCAAAAACTCGTTGTCCATTAGGAGTTGTATCGTGCAAGTTTCTAATCTGTTTCCTAATTTTCACCATATACACTGCCTCCTCTTTTAAAATGGAATTTCTTCATCAAACGGTTGTGGCGAATCATCCTCATTTTCACCTTTCATGAAAGAATCAATGATATACCTAAATTCCTGCTTTACTTTGGGATGCTTTGTATTTTCAGCCACTGCTGCATAAAGGTTGTTAATGAACTCTGCCAGCTTAGAATCACCATGGTCACTGCACAGATATTGCGGTTCTTGTCCCGGTATGCTCATCCACACCTCTTTTGCAAAGGCATCCTGGTCATTAGTACGATATACACTCTTAGAAATATTCATGAGATGCAAGTAGGCTCCATTCTTTAACCTCAATTCGAAGCAATCCCCATGAATCGAAGTATGAACACCGAACGAATTTGAAACAAATACGACTCTTGAAACCTCTTCCGGGTACTCGCTCTCTCCCTCTTCATAGAAACGATGAAAATCAAATAATGGATGATTCGTAATACCATTCCGATCCGTTTCCATGTTGTTCAAACTTTCTGCCGACACTCTTTCCCAGGCTAATAAATCATGAACCGTATCGTGTTCCAACTTTTCCAAAAATGATATTAAATATCGTTCTGTAGGTGTGAGCGAAGATATATCTACTTTCAAAAGAGTATCAATACTAACATGGAGTACTTTTGCTATATTCATGATGAAATCAATGCCTGGCCGACTTCCACCGTCCTTGCTAGTTCTAGATATATATCCGGCGCTGACGCCTGCTTCACTTTCCACCTCACCAATTTTCCGGTTCTCGCTTTTTATTAAGAAGTCAATGTTGTCAAACAGTATCTTAGGATTGAACTGTTCCGTCATTTTTATCACTCCTTCTTCCACTATATGTAAACAGTATCATATTTTTACTTATACGTCAATATTTCAAATGTATTGATTCATAAGTCAAATATTTTGTCATATCGACCTTTTCTTGAACTTCATGATTTACCCCGTAGTCATCCTCTACGGCAGTAACGATAAAAAGCTATCGTTACTGCCGTATTCTTATTGCCATCCTTTTCTTCTCCTTTGCCTTAAGGTCACTCCCCTATTTCCAAGCACAAAAAAAAGCCGGCTATCTGCCGACGTTTGCCAAGACCTCGCTATATATGGGCTTTTCAGCTATGCACACCATTCAACATTTTGTATCAATCTCAATCATCTTTGCTCGATGACGATAACCGTCCCATCAAGCTTCACCGGATGGAAGGCAAAGGAACCCAATAGATTTTCCCGCCGTTCCGCACGGCTGAGCCCATACTGCGGTTTTGTGGCCTTCTGCCGCCAAAGGGCCTGCGTCAGGATCATCGCATGTTTTTTCAGGTAAGGTCCAAAAATAGCGGGCGGGATTTCATAACCCCGCGTCTTTCGGCGTTTGGGGTCTGTCGGAAGGGCTACGACAAAAGGATTTCCTGTAAATAAAGGCTCAAGATCCGCCTCGTGGTGCAGGACTTCCTCCCCCATGCGGTCCAGATAGTCCCGGCGCTTTTCATATTTGAGACCATGAAGGGCCCGTTTGACGCCCCCTTCATAGCGATAGAGACGGTAAACAGCGTCAAGGTGAGGCACCGTTTCTTTTTTAAGTTCCAAATAGCCTGGTGCATAGGTGCTGCGGCGGCAGGCCTCACATAAAAGGCCCGGGCCTTCTACTTCTTCATGGCAGGCAGGACAGTAATGGGGATAAAAAATAGCGAGAATGAGTTCTTTCAGTACTTGCCACATAGTCATCCTTTCAAAAAAGAGCGGGGGCAAAACATGCCCCCGCCCATGAAAAAGTGCCGCCCGAAGGCAGCACGCTTTTCTTTTTAGTAACCAATAAAGACGTCGGTCTTGATATTTTCCTTCTTGATGCCAAGGCCTTCGAGACGTTCCGTAAAGGCATTGTTCATCCCCGGGGACCCAGCGATGAGGTATTCGGCATCATTTTGTACGTCTTTGGCATAAGTGTCCGTATCCTTCATAAAGATTTCCCGGTCCGAAATGAGCCGCACTTCCACACCCGGAACCGTTTCAAGGTCTTTCCAGAAGTCCTTATAGCAAAATTCGCCGCGATCATCGGAATAAAGAACTGTAATGGCATGGCCTTCTACAGGGTGATCCTTGTAGGCCCGCAAGAGAGCACGGATGGGCGTAATGCCAATACCGCCGGCAACGATGAGGGTCTTCTTGAAGCCTTCCGCATCCAGGGCGAAGGTCCCCAAGGGGCGCGCGACACCAATCTTATCACCAGGTTTGATTTTACGGAGCAGGGCTTCCTTGAAACTTGTGTGCTTGTCGGCAATACGGGTCGTAAACATGAGATATCCGTCAGCCATGGTTGAGGCAATGGTAAAAACGCGTGTGTTGCGGTCCTCAGCATCAAGTTCAAAGCCGTTTATCTGCCAGGCAACATGCTGGCCAGCTTTCCACGTAAAGCCTTCGGGGATGGTCATGATAAAGCTGTAGGAATCACTGGTTTCTTGTACGATCTTGGTCAGGGTTGCTTCTAAAAATTCCATAGTACACCTCCACGTATTGAAAAACTGATATGATTTATTACAGGTTACTTACTTTATTTTATTCGCTGTAAAAGGCGGGATTCCTCTTTTTAATAATCATTTTCCATTATGAAATTTTTAAATTGATTTTTCCATGTCAATCAATACCAAGTTCCCCATGCAGCCGTTCGGCAAGAAGGGAATAGCGCTTGCGCGTCCGGTCGTTCGTGACGGCCATCTGCATCGCTTTCTTGCTGCCGGCAAGATAAACCTGTTTTTTGGCCCTTGTAATGGCCGTATAAAAAAGGTTCCGCTGAAGCATGATATAGTGTCCAGGCACTAGGGGCATGATGACAACAGCGTATTCACTGCCTTGGGCCTTATGGACACTCATCGCATAAGCAAGGCGCAAGTCGTCCACTTCGCCGCCTTCATAGGTCACATTGCCCCCTTCGGGACGGTCCGGAAAGGATACAAAGACCGTCTTGCCGCGAATGAGGTCAATTTGTCCGATGTCCCCATTAAAAACGTTCTTTTCATAGTTGTTGCGGATCTGCATGACCTTGTCCCCTTCACGATAGACCGTGTTCCCCGCCTTATGTTCTGCTTTATCGGGACTTGGCGGATTGACGCGGGCCTGGAGCAGGCGATTCAGGTTTTCTACACCGCAGGGATTGCGGTGCATGGGAGAAAGGACCTGTACATTCTGCCAGGAAAGGGTTCTAACCATACGGGCATACGTATCAACGACGTAACGCACGGTCTCTTCTTCGTTCATGAACTGGCGGAACGTAAAATCCGTATCTCCATCAACAAGTGGCATAAGGCCTTGGTTGATGCGGTGGGCATTTCGCACAATGGGGCTTAGTTGGGCCTGCCGAAAAACATTTTCGAGCCGTACGACAGGCATGGCGCCGCTGCGGATAATATCCTTGAGGACACTGCCCGGACCTACGGACGGCAGCTGGTCAACGTCGCCAACAAGGACCAGGCGGCAGCCAATGGGCAGGGCCCGTAGGAGATGGTACATGAGGACAATATCCATCATGGACGCTTCATCGACGATAACGGCATCCGCTTCAAGGGGCGTATCCTCGTTGCGCCCCCACAAGGCCTCGTCGCCATTTGGCGTATATTCGAGCATGCGGTGAACCGTCAGGGCCGGCTCGCCGGCTGATTCAGCAAGGCGTTTGGCTGCCCGTCCTGTCGGTGCCGAAAGAAGGATCTTGCAGCCTGCTTCCTTAAGAACGGACAGGATGCCCTTGATGACGGTCGTTTTCCCTGTGCCCGGTCCGCCCGTAAGCACAAAGACGCCGTGATCAACGCTCGTCTTAATGGCTTCTATCTGTTCCGGTGCCAGCGTCAGGTTCTCATCTTTTTCCCACGCTTCGATGATCTTTTGGTAGTCCACCTGCCACAGTTGGTTCACACGGTCACGCAGGACCATGAGGCGTTTAGCAACGCCCACTTCGGCCTGGTAGAGATATTCTGCGTACACGCAGGTTTCCCCGCCCACTTCTTCCGTGCGCAGCCTATTTTCATCAATCAGATGCTGGAAAATCGTCCGCACGTCGACAGGGTCCACAGAAAGAAGGGACGCCGCGCTTTTTACAAGCCATTCATCAGGGACACAGGTATGCCCCTGAGTCCCGCTCTGCATGAGGGCAAACCGGATGCCTGCCTGGATGCGCTCCTCGCCGTCAAGGTCCACGCCTAGGCTGACGGCAAGCCGGTCCGCCGTTTTGAAACCGATTCCCTCTACATCTTCGGCAAGACAATAAGGATTATTGGCAATCCGCGTAAGCGCCGTTGACCCATACAGGGATTGGATACGGGGCGCATAGTTGCCGCTGATACCGTGACTTTCAAGGAAAAAGACCAGTTCCCGCGTATCCGTCATCTCACTGTAGGAACTGATGATATCCTCAGCCTTTTTCTTGCCAATACCGGGCACTTCCCGCAGTCGTTCAGGATGCTCATCAATGATGCGGAACGTATCCTCCCCAAAACAATCGACAATGCGCTGCGCCATGGCAGGCCCTACGCCCTTGATGGCGCCGCTGCCGAGCATTTTGACGATGGCGGCTTCTCCGGTAGGCTTGAGGGCTTCCCATGTGCGGCAGTCAAATTGGCGGCCAAAACGAGGATGTTCAGTCCACGACCCAGTAAGGCGCACTTTTTCGCCGGCAAAAGGAGCTATGCCCTTATAGACAACAGACACTGCACCGAGATCCCGATTTTCTCCTCGAAAAACGCAAAATGTCCCCTGATCGGATTGAAAGACAATATTTTGGATGGTGACTTCAAGGGTCTGTTCTTCTGCCATGGTCGCTGCTCCTTTTTCGCATCGCTTCAACAATGATTCGCTCTATTATAGCATAGAATAGAGGATGATTGGGGAGTTAGCATAAGGTCAGAGACTTTCCATTACTTTATGGGCCGCTTTTTGATACCCTCGGCCCCAATGATCAAGGGCGTCAAGGATGGGCTTTAGGCTCATGCCAAGGTCTGTCAGAGCATATTCAACGCGAGGCGGTACTTCAGCATAGACGGTACGGGTCAATAGTCCGCAGGCTTCCATGTCCCGAAGGTTTGAGGTCAGAACCTTTTGGGATATATGGCCAACAGAATGACGCAATTCACCAAAACGCTTTTTGCCAGGCAGGAGATCACGCAAAATGAGGACTTTCCATTTATCTCCAATCAGCATAAGGGTGGTTTCCACTGGACAGGCAGGCAGTGATTCAATGAATTTCATAGCATTCCTCCGCAATAGTTTCTTTTAGGTACTTATAGCACTTTATTGTGCCTACTTCACAAAAGTTACTTCTATGAAGTATGATAAATCCATCGAAAGAAAAACACAAGCCCCTAAAGGGCTCCATCTTAAAGGAGGATCTCATCATGAAAATTGCCGTTGTTGCCGCTAATGGAAAAGCCGGTCAGCTGATTGTAAAGGAAGCCCTTGCCCAGGGCCTTGACGTAACGGCCATCGTTCGTCACACCAATCATTCCCTTGCCCAAAGGGTCATTGAAAAGGACCTCTTCGACCTCACACGGGACGATCTTGCCGGGTTCGATGCTGTCGTCGACGCCTTTGGTGCCTGGACGCCGGAAACACTGCCGCTTCATAGCTCATCCTTGAAGCATCTCTGCGATACCTTGAGTGGTACGAAGGTCCGTCTCCTTGTTGTAGGCGGTGCTGGAAGCCTTTACACGGATAAGACCCATACCCTGCAGCTTGTTGATACGCCGGACTTTCCAAGCGCCTTTAAGCCCCTTGCAACGGCCATGGGAAAAGCCCTCACCGAGCTGCGCAGCCGCTCCGACGTCAATTGGACCTACATCAGCCCGGCCGCGGATTTTCAGGCAGATGGAGGGCGCACAGGAAGCTACATACTTACTGGCGAAGAACTGACGCTAAATAGCCGCGGCGAAAGTGTCATCAGCTACGCTGACTTTGCCCTTGCCATGATTGATGAAATCGTCAAAGGCAGTCACATCAAGGAACGGATTTCTGTGGTTCGTAAGTAATGCTGCTTTCCTAGGTCAGGCATAAAAGTAAACTCATTTGAGGAAGAACGTGAACCCCTTGCTTTAATCTAAAGCAAGGGGTTCACGGCTTATTGTATGATACCTGTATCACGGTTGGGAATAGGGACTGTTGTGAATTGTGAGTTGTGGGTCTTGAGTTGTGTAACCGCTACCCAAGGTCGTTGACACTCTGATTTTTTAAAACCCTTCATTTTTGACAACCCTTTTTGACTATACCCAGCGTTGTTGACACCTTAACTGATTGAAATCGCTGGGAGAAAACTTTATAAAGAGGTTTGCTCTAACGCAGGGAAAGCTAGAAAACATAAAAAGGAGACTGCGAAGAAATGAATGACTCATTTCTCACAGTCTCTTTTTTATCATTTCAGCGATTCAAAATAGGAGAAGCGCCAGCCCTTGGCAGTCTTTACGTACGGGAAATCGACGGATTCCGTTTTGACAAGGGTCTTATGTTCCTTATCGGCATAGACCGGGGTCTTTGCCGTCACAACAATCCGGTCGCTTGACGGACGGCTCAAGCTGTAGGTCGGTGTACCCTTGAGAGGGTTTGCTTTTTTGGCGGCAGGTGCCACAAAAAGTTTGTTATCAGCCTGGCGATACATCTTATTGCCGCTGATGATGAAGCTTGCCAGGGAATCCGTAAAGATGTCATGGACGGCAGCTTTTAGATCCAACATGTTGTGAATGGTCGGGTCCGATACGGAATAATAGAGCATGTAGCCACTGTCAAAGCGTTCCTTTCCATCCGTCGGCAGGGGGTTATGTTCGAACCACTCAAAGACCGTCGTTGCACGTGTAAGGGCGGTCATCACTTCTTCATTGGTCGGATTTTCAGGGGAAGCAAAGGCCGTCATGGCACCCATGATCAGTGCGAGGGCCGTCAGCATCAAAGTGCGGATTTTTTTCATAACTAGCACTCTCCTTTGTTAGACTGCCTCCATTTTACCATATTCTGAAGTCATAGTATAATAAAAACCTGAAAAAGAATCGATTTCCTCTGGGAAATCAATACAATAAAGGATGGAGAAAATATGAAACCATACAAAGCGGTCATCTTTGACCTTGACGGAACGCTCCTTGATACCTTGGCGGACCTTGCGGCCTCCCTGAACGCCGTCCTCACGCGGCACGGTTACGGGCCCCAGCCCCTTCACGCGGTGCGGCGCTATTTAGGAAACGGAGCAGAACGCCTCTGCCGTCTGGCCCTGCCAAAAAGCGTCAAAGAGGAAGAATTCCAGACCATTTTCAATGAGTTCAAGGCCTACTACAAGGATCACTGCCACATCGCCACAAAACCATATGATGGCATTCTTGGCCTTCTTAAGGGCCTTCAGGCGCAAGGCATCAAGACGGCCATCGTCTCCAATAAACCCGATGAATCTGTCCGCGCCCTGCGGGATGATTTCTTTCCTGCCGTGACCCTTGCCGTGGGGCAAACGGAGGGCATTCCCCGCAAACCGTCCCCCACCATGGTAGAAAAAGCCCTGCATGACCTAGGCATCAAAAAGGATGACGCTGTCTACATTGGCGATTCAGAAGTTGATTTTGAAACCGCCCGGCGCGCCGCCATGGATGTCATCCTTGTAAGCTGGGGATTCCGGGACCGTGCCGAGCTGAAAGCCTTGGGAAAAGCGGTCATTGTCGATACACGGGAGGCATTATCTGCCTATCTTTTGGGATCAGTCCAAAAATCGGACTGATCTGATACAAGTAAGGGTCCCTTTGCTCTATGAAAAAGGGAGAAGAACCATGAGGCAGGCCTACCAGACAACAGCCCATTTGAAGATGGTTATCGTCTAGGCACTTTTAGAGGAGCTTTTGCCCTTTTCTGCCTGTATAGGCCCGCCGCCTTGTCCCCCACTCCTCAACTTTCTTTAGCATACACGAACGATTGCTCTGTCGCAGGTTCTATTCGGAGGACAAGAGGCCCCCATTGTTATAGCATGTTTCGTCTCTCAAAACGCAAAAAGGAGCTGTCAGGCAATGAACAAGCCATTGCTTTACAACTCCCTCTTTTATTTTTTATAGGCTTCTCGGATACTATCTGCAGTAAACTTAGCATCTTCCATATCTGTACCTGCAAGATTTGCATCGTCAAGATTGGCACTTGTTAGTTCCGCTTTTGTCAGGTTTGACCCCACGACCGTGGCGCTTGTCAAATTGGCGCTGCGCAGGAGGGCTTCTGAGAGGTTGGCTCTCCGGAAACGTGCATCATAGAGGTTTGCCGATGTAAAGTTGGCACTCATGAAGTTGGACCGGAAGAACCAGCTCCTAGCAAGGTTCGCCGAATAAAAATTGGCCATGGCCCCAGAAGCATAGTCAAAATTGCTTTCCCGCAGGTCTGCCGTATAAAGGTTTGCAAAAGTAAGCGATGCATGGGCAAAGCTCGTGCGATACGCCGTTACGCCGATCAGGGAGCCTCGGTTCAAGACCGCGTAAGAAAGGTTGGCGTGGGTAAGGTCTGCCCCATCCAGCTTTGCCTTCACAAGATAGGCTTTGCGCAAATTGGCCTTTTGAAGGTTTGCCTTAGAAAGGTCAGCGCCTTCCAGGACGGCACCGGAAAGATCAGCATAACTGAGATCGGCTCCCGTAAGATCTGCCCCTGTGAGGTCCTTGTTTTTAAGGGTCGCCCCCCGAAGGTCCCCGCCTGGACAGGATCGGGTCTCCACAAGACGCGCCACATCTCCCGCATCAAACGCAAGGACCGGCGACATCACAAGGCACGAAAGGGCCAGCAGGGCCGCGATTTTCCATTTTTTCTTACTCATTCCACTCATTCCTTTATTAGCTGCAGCAGCGTTTCCGGTGCTTTGGGCAAAGTCTCAATGATTTTCCAAGGCGTGTATTTTTTTAAATCTTCCGCCTTGTAGGTCGAACCGCCCTTTACAATCAAGGCCCGCACCCCGATGGCATCAGCGCAGGTGATATCATGGGGCGTATCGCCGATCACAACGGCATCACTCGACGTTACCTCTGGATCAAGGGCTGTCAGTTTTTTCCACAGGGCCCTTGAAAGATCATCGCGAAGCTCACTGATTTCTCCAAAGGCACTGACACGGCGGTCAAAATAGTTATCAATCCCAAAATGGGCAAGTTTTGCCAAAGCGGCCTTTTCACAATTTCCTGTCAAAAGAAGGTTTGTTACATCCGGTGCGGCCTGCGTATAAGCAAGGGTTTCCTTGACAAAAGGCAACAAATGACCATGCCGTTCGGCAAGGGTTTCTGGCAAGCGCTTGGCATAAGCTTCGATGAAGGTCTCTACATCGGATTTTGTGCAGCTTCCTTTGATTTGTTCAATGGCCCGGCGCGCAATATAAGTATCGGTACGTCCGCTCATGCTGTAGGAAAAATTGAAACCATCGACGCCATACAGGTCGCGGATGGTCTCCTTCATGGCTGTAACCCCGGCAAAATTAGTTAGCATCAGCGTTCCATCAATATCCCAAAGTAAATAGTTCATCTTTTTTCCCCATGTCACAAAATAGAGACGTTCCAGCAAGAAGCTTCTTGCTGGAAAAAAGGCACTGAGCCAATGATTCTTAGCATGCTGGGATCATTTTTTCAGCATGAAATTCTTGAGTTTCACTCCAGCGTTTTTAGCCCGCCGCATAGGTTTTACCATCTTCTGGCGCCGCGGTTTCATATCCTCTATATTGCCAAAATCACCGCGTTTGATGACTGTCATCTTTGACTGATCCGGTCCCATTTCCTTACGGATGGCAATGCCCAGTTCCTCAGGAATGAAGTCCCCATTCATGTTCATGATATCGAGGCCAGCATAACCAAATTCTTCGCAGACTCGCAGAATGACGTGCCCACCCTTTACGGGAACCGTAAAGATAAGACTGCCTTCGTCCGGATCTTCATCCAAATAAAAATGAAGGGCCTTGACGGAAAACCGGTCCATACATTCTTTCAAAATGGTTTCGATTTGAATGGGGTCCTGGATAACCGTTTCTAGGCAGCGATACATATCGAGCGCAATTTGTGTTCCTTCTCCAATCACAGGGTTCACATCCTTGTGGGTTTATTTTAAATCTCTTCATTATATCCCACGAATGGACGGACTGTCAAAAAATAAGGAACAGGGTTAGTCTGCTCTCAATAAAATCAAAGGGCCTGCAGCACAAAGCACGCGGCCTTTTACCGCAACATCTGTCAGCTATTGATGGCATTTTAGGAGCAGGAAGGGATACGTGGTCTCAAATCGGTGCGCTAGTTGCGCGTTCCCTATGTTCAGCAAGCTCTTTATCAATCATCGCCAGTTCATCATAAACGGCCCGCACTTTTTCGTTTTCCTTTCCGTATAGCCCTTTGCAAACTATTCCTGCTTCCAAAAGGGCTTCACGGGCGTCTTGGATCCTTCCCATGCCACGCAAGGCCCAAGCCTCATGCTGCCTGTTAATGGCATACTCATGAGTCTTGCCGTAAAATTTCAACAAATAGGCCGCTGCTTCATGATAGACCTGGGCGGCCTTTTCGTATGCCGCTTTTTGGTAGAGAATGCCTCCCAGCCCATTTAGTGCTGCCGCATAATAGGGATTTTTCCTATCTCCATGAAGTCGAAACTCTGATAAAGCCTTTTCGATGTACTGGTCTGTCTTATCCCCTTCATCCATACGGTAATAGAGAAAGGCAAGCTGGTAATAGACCCGGCCAACATCTTTTTGTCGGCCCGAAAGGAGAAAATAACGCAGGCTTTCTTCCAGCCGTTTCGCCGCTTTTTCAAGTTCTCCCTTTTCCTGATAGACCTGACTGAGATTGAGGTAAAGACTGGCACAGACGGAGACATTCAGCCGTGCTTGGGCCTTATAGATGGCAAGACTTTCTTCAAAAAGGGCAATGGCCGTGTCCTTATCACCCATCTTTCGATATGTTCCGCCCAAATTGTTCAGAAGGGATGCGTATTCCGGCGAATGCCGTCCCCGCTCCTTAAGAAGAGCCTTCCGAAGGCTTTCCATGACACTGATGGATTCTTCAAATAATCCGATTTTCCGATAAAACAGACCTTTTTCATTGGTCACACTGGCCCAATCCAAAAAATTTCCTTTTGTTTCCATCTTTTGCTGCCACTGCGTCAGGAACGTTTCCATTCGTTCCACTGATCCCGTTCTCATCAGGCGGTCCCGAGTTTCCCAAAACTGCTGCATTTCAGTTGTCATCAGGGATTCCTCCTTTACTTATTTCCTATTGTAGCAAAGGTTCAGGCCCCATACTTTGCCCGTTCTATCCCTTCCTGTGCTGGAGCTCTTCTTTTTTGCACAAAAGATGGTGAGATTCAGCAAAAGAATGATGAGAATAGGCACATCATGGAAGACAGCCTTTTTTTATAATAAAGTCAACAAGATAAGCCACGGCAAAGTGGAAATTCATAGGAGGTTACAACATGGATAACTTTACTTTTTACAGTCCGACCTACTTTGTTTTTGGGAAAGAAACGGAAAAGGAAACCGGCAAATACGTCAAAAAGTATGGCGGCACCAAAGTCCTGATCCACTATGGCGGCGGCAGTGCTGTCCGTTCCGGCCTCATTGCCCGCATTGAAGCATCCCTTGATGCAGAAGGCATTGGCTACGTGGAACTGGGCGGTGTCAAGGCATCCCCTCACGCCGACCTCATCTACAAAGGCATCGATTTTGCCAAGAAAGAAAAAGTGGACTTCATTCTTGCTGTTGGCGGCGGCTCCGTCATGGACTCGGCAAAAGGGATTGCTTTGGGCGTCCCCTATGATGGAGATTTCTGGGATTTTTACTGCGGCAAGAAGGGCCCTGTTACGGAAGCCCTTCCTGTTGGCTGCGTTGTGACCATCGCCGCTTCCGGGTCCGAAGGATCCACGGATTCCGTGGTCACCCTTGATACGGAAGATGGTCATGAATACAAACGCTGCGCTGACGGCGATATCCTGCGTCCGCTCTTTGCCATCATGAATCCAGAATTGATGATGACCCTGCCGCCTTATCAGACGGCAAGCGGCATTTCCGACATCATGGCCCACTGCATGGAACGGTATTTCTCCCACACCAAAGAATGTGAACTGACGGACCGTCTCCTTGAAGCCGTCATGCTCACCATGATCAAAGAAGCCCGCCGGGTCATGAAAGATCCGATGAACTACGACGCTCGTGCCAACATCATGTGGGCTGCCATGGTAGCCCAAAACAACTCCACCGGTGTCGGCCGCGCCCAGGATTGGGGCACCCACCACATGGACAACGAAATTGGCATCCTTTATGGAGCCAGCCACGGTGCCGGTCTTGCCCTTCTCTTCCCGTACTGGATGATGTATGCCATGAAGACCCAGGGGCCAACTCTCTTTGCCAAATACGCAAGCCGCGTCTGGGGCATTCCCATGGACTTCGAACATCCGGAACTGACTGCCATGGAAGGCATCAAAGCCTTCCAGCGCTTTGTCAAAGAAGACCTGGGCATGCCGACCACCATCAGTGAACTGGGCGGCAAAGAAGAAGACATTCCCAAGATGGTCGAAAATATGTTCTACGAAGCACCTAACCATGGGAACTTTGTCAAACTGACGCCGGAAATTGCAGCGGAAATCTACAAGATGGCCCTGTAAGAACGCGTCTCATTGCACTCTCGCGTAATACCTCCTTCTAGATAAGTCAACCCTTCTACGCAAAAATGCGGACCGTACTCCCCCTCTCACGGTTCGCATTTTTGTCATTTTTATTTGGTGCACAAATCGCGCCAATTTGATGTAGTTTCGCACCGTCATACGTCTCGTTTTGGTGCCCATTAAGCGGGGATGGCTGCAGCGCAGCAGCTATGTTGTCACAATGCCGTTTTTGTCCATGGATGAGCAAATGCATAAAGAAAGAGAGACTGTAAAAAAATTAAGAGGATTCATTTTTTCACAGTCTCTTTTTTGCGTACCCGCACTAGATTTTTTCCAGATCAATCTCATCCCGCTTGATATGGTACTGTAGGTTCTGCCGGCTCATGCCAAGTTCCCTGGCGGCGGCAGAAATATTGCCGCCCGTCCGTTTGAGGGCCTGCACAAGGGCGGCACGCTCCACATCGCGAAGGGTCTTGCGGCTCCGTCCCAGCTTTTTACCCATTCCTTGGGATAACGACTGCAGTGAGCTTACCGGTACTTCCATATTCACAAAATGCTCGGGCAGGCATTCCACCGTAAGGGTCGCCCGTTTTTCCGGCAGCATGTTCATAGCATATTCGATGGCGTGCTGCAATTCCCGCACATTGCCTGGCCAATCGTAATGGGTAAAGATATCAAGGACGTGGGGATCGACAGTCTGGACATTCCGTTCCAGCTGCTTATTGTAGCGGGCAATGAAACTTTGGACCAAAAGAGGAATATCTTCTTTACGTTCCCGCAGGGGCGGGATGCGGATTCCAACAACACCTAAGCGGAAATACAGGTCCTGCCGCAGCTTATGGGCGGCAAGAGCTTCTTCAGGAGGGATATTGATGTTTGATAGGACGCGGACATCCACTTTCCGTTCCCGCGTGCTTCCTACGCGCCGCACCGTACCTTCCTGGAGGACGCGCAGCAGCTTGGGCTGAAGATTGATGTTCATAGAGTTGATTTCATCAAGGAGCAGGCTGCCGCCATTTGCCTGTTCAAAGAGTCCTGGATGGGATTCGGCGCCTGTATAGGCACCCTTTTCTGTTCCAAAAAGCAGCCCTTCAAGAAGGTTTTCCGGGATGGCCGCACAGTTGATGGCAAGAAAGGGTCCCTGTGCCCGTCTGCTGGCGTTGTGGATACTCTGGGCAAAAAGTTCCTTGCCGGTTCCTGTTTCACCGTAGATCATGACAGATGAAGAGGACTTTGCTACCTGCTTGCAGCGGTCCACAAGAACGCGCATGGAATGGCTTGATGAAATGATATCTTCAAAATGGTATTTTGCATGGAGCACACTATCGTGACTTTTTTTCCCCTTGATCTGGGCATCCTGGCGGAGTAGTTCATCCTGCAATTCAAGGATCTTGCGGTGCAGGGAATCAAGCTGACTGAAGTCTTCCATGACGCTGTACGCGCCTAGGACCTGGCTGTTTTTAAAGATGGGATAGTTATCCGATACGATATCAACTTCTTTCCCATTGAAGGTCTCGTATTGCTGGCGCTGGTTAAGGTAAGGTTTTTCCGCTTTAAGGACTTTGGGAAGCAGGAGCGGCATATCACTTTCACTCTTATAGACTTCATCCATACTCTTACCAACAACAGTTTCATTGAGCAGACTATCCATGCGAACGGCAGCATCGTTCAAAAAGAGGATTTGTTCTTTTTCGTCGCATAAAATGACGGACTCGCTGATCCGGTTCAGGACGTTTTGAAACATCTCCCGGTACACGTCGCAGGCAGCATCCCGAAAGACGATGAGTTCCATGCCTTCCGGGATTCCCTGCACAAGCGGGCACTTGACGCGGCGCACCCATTTTTCAAAAGCAATATGAGCAATCTGTTTATCTTTCAAGGGAAGCAAAAGAGGCCGTGCATTATCGGGCACAGGCGTACCAACCCCTTCAGACATTGCTAAGAAAGATTTACCCACTTCATTGATGGCCGCAATGATTCCATTTTTCTGGACCAGCATGGCTCCCATGCCAAGGCCTGACAAAAAAGTCATGACTTCCTGCCACTTCATGTTCTTCAACCACCCTATCCTAAACTACATTTTCTCTCGCACCCATAATAGCCTATTTATTTTATCATAGCCCAAATTTTTCCCTGCGTAAAGAATTTACTTAGGAATGAACGATTCGGGAAAACGCGAAAAGACCTGTCGAAGACAGGCCTTTTGCAAAAGAAATGATTTATGCGTCGGAACCGATTTTCAGGACTTCGCGCATGAACTTGATGCTCTTTCTCATGCCTTCCAGTTCCTTTTGGCGTCCTTCTTCGAGGCTGTATCCGCTCAGCGGCAGCTCGATTTCAAGGTCAATGGTATCAAGTTCTTCCGGCGCTTCAGCGCGCAGGATCTTCATGATTTCCACAACATCGACGTCACCGTCGCCAATGGCACAGCCCAAGGAGTGGGTCCCGTCAGGATCAGCAAAGATTTTGTTGTCGCAGAAGTGGACGCAGTAGCAGTAAGGCGCCATTTTCTTTACGCATTCAGCAATGCCTTCGCCGAGGATGAGAGAGTTGATCGTGTCGCAGCAGGCTCCGATCTGGGGATGGTTGAGTTTTTTCACCATCCAGACTACTTCATCAGCAAAGAGGTCACAGTGGTTTTCAATGGCAATCTTGAGACCATATTTTTCAATGGTAGGGATGTTCTTTTGGAACTCCATAACCACGCGGCTCATCTGTTCCATGGCTTCCGGTGACATGCATGCATGTGTGAAAGGGCGGGAATGACGAATATCCGTGCTGTATTTGACGAGTTTGGCCCCCATAGCATGGGCAATTTCCAAGGATTCCTCAATGGTCGAATTGACGCGGGGATCACTCGGAGCATCAAAGGAGATATTAAGTTCCAGGTCAAGGCCCCGTTTTTCTGCTTCCTTTTTCACCATTGCCAGGTGTTCCGGGCTCGTATCGTTGTCGAGTTCAACAAGGGTGATATGAAGCACTTCGATATGTTCCTTTTTGGCAAGGTCCATGAGGTCGATGAGGGAACCGGCCTTTTCAAAAGCATAGGTCTTGCCTTCGCTCTGGAAGCCCCAGCTTTCCCCGTAACCGCTCAGGTGAAGGGTATAACTGTGCATGCCGAGTTTGAACTTTCTGTTGCTGTTTTTTCCCGTAATCTTGTCCATTTTCAATTCTCCTTTGTTGTTAGTTTATCCAACAGCGTCGATGCCGTTAGCTTCCCGGAAAAGTTTGGGCGTCATTCCCGTAATGCTGTGAAAAGCCCGGGTAAAGGTGGAATTGCTGCTGTAGCCGACCATGATGGCAATGTCCATCATGGAATAATGGGTCTTTAAGAGCAGTTCTTTCGCCCGCTCGATGCGGATACGCCGCAGGTAAAGACTGGGTGAGCAGCCCGTCTGCTGCTTAAACCAATCGTTGTAGTAAGTCACATTGTAATTTTCCATTTCAGCCAGCTGGTTCACTGTAATGGGCAGGTCATAGTGTTCGCTCAGATAGCGGATACTTGGGGCTGCGCAGTTATCCATCAGTTTGCTGTAAAGGTAGCTATAAAGATAGGATACAGAATTGCTTTCTGGATTCTGCCGCAATTCGGCCTGGATGAGCTCCACGAGCTGGGCAATCTGCCCCACCATAGAAATGACGATGGGGTAGGAAAGCATAATGCCTTCCTTTTCATCGACGATTTCCTTTGATAGATTGATGGCAAGGAGTTTTCCTCGATAGCTGCACTGATGATCCATCTTAGGCGGTACAAGGCACAATTCCTGGGGTGTGACAGTATAGTCCGAATTGCCAATGGATAATTCCATCGTTTCTCCCATAGGCACGAGGATTTGGGGATATTCGTGATGATGGGCACCAAAACATTCCTGAAAGACCTCGATATCAAACTTTTGGCTTAACATACTCATTCCCCTCTCTCAAAGAATCAGTAATCCGCGTAAAGAAGGTTTTTGATGACAACGTCAAGGCCCTTGACCTTGGCCGAAATCCGGTCATCAGGGGCAGCCACTTCGTCTGTTTCGGGAGCCGCCTTAAGGCGATGGCTCTTTGAAGCAAGAAGGGGGCTGCAGAGCTTCACATTCATCAAGAAGAGCCACAGCGTCGGCACGGTCATGATAAGACCGCCGATGTTAAGCAATCCCTTGACAGCATTCATGCCGCCTGAGACGACAAGAAGATAGGCGACAGCGGAAATGGCCACACCGAGGATGATCTTGAGGGTCTTCGGCGGTTCAGCGTCAATTTCCTGACCGTGGACGCAGAGCGTTGCAAGCGCTGCCGTATTAGGGTCTGCCAACGTGATGAAGGACAGGCACACCGTAATGAGAAAGGCGAGCTGTACGAGCTTCCCCCGCGGCATGGTGCCAAGGACCTGATAGAGAGCAGTCTGCATGCCTTCTTTTTGAATCATGGCCCACACATCAAAGGTTCCACTCGTCTGGACGGAGATGGTCTGACCAGCGAAGATGGCGATGAAAAGGCAGCAGAAAAGGGACGGAACAAGGATTTCCACAAGAAGAAATTCCCGCACGGTGTGCCCCTTCCCCATGCGGGCAAGGAACATGCCGATAACGGGTGCATAGATAAAGAAAGAATTCCAGAAGGTGATTGGCCATTCGTTCGCCCACTGATCCATCGGGGCCAGCGTATTGTTGTACGTGATTTTGTGCCAGAAGTTATCCATAATGTCGCCAATGGCTTCTGTACCGATTTTTCCAATGAAGATGGAATCTCCCGTTACGACGACGTAGAGCATCAGACCAAAGAAGAAAAACATGCACGCCGTAGATACATAGGTAAGCCCCTTATTGATACCCGTCACGCAGGAAATGATGAAAAAGCCGGCCACAACAACGGTCAGGATGAAGTACATAAAGGGTCCCTGCGGGATGCCAAAGACGGCATTGATACCGCCGCTGATCTGCATAAGACCCGCTGCCATGGAGTTTGAGACGCCGCAGGCAACGGCATAGCCGCAGAACATGTGAAGCAGGCTCGTCAAGTGACGGTGCTTGCCACCTAGCGTGCGTTCCAGCATGGGCCCCATGGAAAGGGACTTTTGGTAGTTAAAGCAAAGGAGCGCAAAAGCGCAGGCCGGAATGGAATAAATGAAGTACTGGACAAAGGACCAATGAAACATGGCCTGACTGACAGCAAAAATCGCCGCGTCCCTGCTTTCCGGCAGGGCGTGGATGGCAGCCGGCGGCTGCATGAAATGATAGAGCGGTTCGCCCATGGCCCAATAAAGCAGACCGCAGCCAATACCGCCGCAGATGGAAATGGAGTACCACTGCCAGGTCGTAAAGTCCGGTTTGGCATCAATTCCGCCAATCTTGACATCACCCCATTTGAAGATGATGAGGACCATCCCCAAAATGACGGAAAAGACAGCAAGGAGGTTGATCCACCAGCCAAAGTAATCTCCTATGAGGTAGAGCATCTTTGACATGACAAAGCCAAACTTTTCCGTAAAGAAAATACCTAAAATGATTTCTATCGTAAGAAGAAGCCCAATGACGATGAGGACTTCTTTATATAATTTTCCTTTTAATTTTTCTTCCATCGATTCATGCCTCTCTTTTTAGGTTTCAATCATTGTACGGTAATATTGTAGGTACGAAGAATCTTGCGGCAGCGATCCATCATATCCAGCGTCGGGGTCTTGACGGATTTCATCATGTAGTCGCGGCCCAGTTTCTTATAGGTCACACTCCCCAGTGCGTGATACGGTAAAAGCTGCAGATAGACCAATCTGTCAAGATTTTGGCAGAATGTGCCAATCTTGTGGAGTTCTTCCTCCGAATCGTTGACTCCAGGAATGAGAGGGGTCCGGAGAATCATCTGAAACCCTCCCTTCTGGCGGTCCAAAAACTTAATATTATGAAGAATGATGCGATTATCAACACCGCAGTACTTTTTGTGAAGGCTCGGCGTGACCGCTTTGAGATCAACGTAAAACGTATCAACATAAGGAACCATAGCGGCAATAGTTTCTTCTTTTCCAAAGAAACTTGTTTCGACGGCTGTAGAAATGCCTTCCATCGAGGCCGCCTTCAAAAGAGCAAGAGAGAAATCAGGCTGGGCCAGGAGTTCCCCTCCGGAAAGGGTCATGCCCCCTCCGGAGATGAAGTAGAACGCGGTATCCTTGCGGACTTCCTTCATGACGTCCGTGACAGTCATTTCCGTTCCATAGGATTTACTGCCGTCCACCGTCGTTTCAACTTGAAACGCCTGACTTTCCGGCGTGGAACACCACTGACAGCGAAGCGGGCATCCTTTTAGGAAGACGACTGTCCTCATGCCATCACCATCATGGATGGAAGATCGCTCGATGCGAAGCACCATTCCTTTTGTCTGTTCCAGCGTCATTGCTCCTCATTCCTCTCTTGTCTTAGCCTATTGATTGTCCTTAACGGGCTGATTCGGTCCAGTGGTTGATTTCCGTACGTCCAATGATTTCATCCTGCGTTTCCTTGCCGAGTTCGACAAAGAAAGCTGTGTAGCCAGCCACACGGATGAGCAGGTCGCGGTGATCGTTCGGGTGTTTCTGGGCATCGATCAAGGTTTCGCGATCGACGCAGTTGATCTGGGCATGGTAAACACCAAGTACGCTCATGGTCTTTACCATGTTCATAGCATGAGTCATACCGTTTTCACCCTTGATGAGATCCGGTTCGAACTTCATATTGAGCTGCGTGCCCTGGGTAAAACGCGCATGCGGCAGGTGGCTGACTGATTTTAAAAGGGCCGTCGGGCCATTGACGTCCGTACCGCCCGTAGCACCGATGCCATCCGTGAGCGGTGTCGTTGCCTTGCGTCCGCTCGGCAGGGCCCCTACCCACTGGCCAATCGGCGTATTGCCTGATACAGGCAACATACCCAAGGTCATCTTGCCAAAAACCGTATCGTATTTTTCGAACTGGTCTGCCACATGGTTGAAAATTTCACCGACACAGAAGTCAGCCCGCGGATCATCATTGCCATATTTTGGGGCTTCAAGGCAAAGCTTCTGGATATCTTCATAACCTTCGAAGTTGGCATCGAGGGCCTTGATGAGAGTATCCATGGAGATCTTCTTTTCATCGAAGACAAGGTACTTCACATCAGCGATGGAGTTGATGATATCAGCCTGACCAACTGTAATGACACCGCCGCCAGCATTGTATTGGGCACCGCCTGGCTGGCTGTAGTCCTTGCCGACTTCCATACAGTGCTCATAGCTAAGAGACAGGGTCGGAACAGGGCGATAGTTCATGCTCAGGTAATCAAGGAGCTGGTTGCAGCTCACGATGACATCAACGGCATAGTCAATGTGCTTTTTCACGGCAGCAAAGAAATCGTCAAAGGTCTTGAAGTTTCTCGGATCCCCTGTGTGGATGGAGACCTGTTCGCCCGTAATGCGGCTTTTGCCGTCATTTAAAGCAAATTCAACCATGGCACCCATATTGATATCGGCAATGTCCGTATATTGCTTCATCTTCCCAGACAGGTTCGTTTCTACGCAACCGCAGGGGTTCCAGTTCCAAGCTTCACGAAGAGGAATGCCCTTGTTCTGGAGCATCTGGATACCTACATCGTTGGAGTAGATGGCCGGCATCGTAAGGCCCATGCCGATGGATTCGATGGCTTTACGGAGCAGGGAATCAGGGTTCTTGGAAATGCTGTAGGTCATGGCCATGTTCGGTTCCTTGAAACGAACATCTTCCGTGGCCTGAATCATCATGTAACTCAATTCGTTGCTGGCGTCGTTGCCATACTGGTCAATACCGCCGCAGCTCGTCTGGACCGTAATGCAGTAGCCGGCGGCATACTGAGCTGTAACTTCATCCTGGAAAAGGGACATTTCAGCCACTTTGATCCACAGGCAGTCAAGAAGTTCCTGAGCATCGTCATCCGTGAGGATTCCCGCTTCCTTGTCTTTCTTATAGTACGGATAAAGGTACTGATCGAGTCGGCCCAAGTTATAGCTCGAAGCATTCTGTTCCATGAAGCAGGCATATTCATAGGAAATGATGCTCTGGCAGGCTTCATAGAAGGTGCGGGCCGGATATTCCGGTACGTGACGGGTGACTTCAGCAATCTTTAAAAGTTCAGCCTTGCGAACGGGATCGTCGCATTCAGCGGCCATCTTTTCAGCAAGATCGGCATGACGGTGGGCCAGCAGGATGACAGCGTCAGCAGCTTTGATTTCTGCTTTATAGAAGAAGCTCTTTTCAAGGTCGCCCGGGTTGGCATCGTCCAGTTTAGCCAGGGCATCTTCTGCTTCCTTACGGATTGCAGCAAGACCCTTGGTGAGGATGCGCATCCAGCCCGGCGTGTTTTCGCCATAGCCGCGAACAGCTTTACGGTCGATGAAGATGGCGCCGTTGGCACGCAGCCGTTTGGCATCTTCTGGAAGCATGAGGTTCCAGCGGTCAAAGACGCATTTATTTTTCCAGTAATTCTGGACTTTTTCAGTGTAGACTTTCTTCCCTTCTTCACTCAGGTAGAAGGGGTCGAAAGGACGGGTGCTGATCGTGTCCAGTTCTTTTGCGATGACGCCAGAAGCGCTGTCCGGGTTCAGGATGCCGCAGCGAGGTTTAAAGCCAACACCTCCGACCAGCAGTTCATGAGGCTGGATATAGATGTTTTTCTTGGCGCATACATTGTAGTAGCCGTTGGCGCGCTGGATGATCCAGGGCTGCCCTTCCATCTCCTTGAACCCCTCTGTAAAGAACGCTGCGTCGTAAACGTCCATGTCAACGCGGGTTTGGAGGTACTGCTGACGCAATGCCTCAATTCGTTTCATGTACTCTTTTGCCATAATAATGCCTCCCTTTTCCTGCAATAACGTGATTTCCCAGGGAAATCTTTAAATGACTCCATTCATCTACCTTATTACGTAGCAAATCTTATGCCAATTCTCATATTTTTTATTCCGTTTCTAGGTGTAAGAGTCGGAATTATCAGTCTACTTGCGCCTTCTCGGTTTTTTATCTATATCATTTTGTGCAGTTTCTTTTCTTAAGGTTCTTTCTAAACAGCTCCCTATTATGCTAATTTTGCACTTTTTGCATGCAAACTATTTTGCGCTTCAGTTGGAGCAGCATATTCCCTGCCCATTTATTTGCACCCTTGGATTTATCAAGGCTAATGGGAGAGTTTTTCTTCAGCATCCCGCAGGGAATCATACCCATAAGCATGGACCGTTGCCCGCAGAATTTCTTCGTTCAGGTTGACGTCTTTTTCCAGGCAGCCCATGAGATAGGCCTCATAAAGGGCCAAGGTCGCTTCTGAATAAGTCAGGAGCTCTCCTTTGAGATAAGTCTCAAAGGCTGTATCAGCACTCCCGTCCTGGGTAATGCGCCTGCCTTTTTGGGAAAGGGCCGGGTATTTTTTAGCGATTTCTTTCTGCCAGTCCATATGGATGGCAGCAATGCGCAGGACGCGTCCTTTCTTTTCATCTGTAACTTGAGGCAGCAGATCCCGCACTTCCTTAAATTCCTTAGGCGAGGTCCACATCATCATATACCCGTATTTTTCGGCAAGAAGGTTACGTCCTTCTGCCTGAGCTGCCCTTAAATCGTTTTCATAACTTTCCAGAAGGGGCACATTCCAGGAAAGGAACTGGCTGCCCCTCATGATGAAGAAGGTTTTCCGATCATCCTGGCAGGACGCCCGTCCGCCGATATTACGGACCTTATCAAAAAGAGTCCATTCCCGCTCAATGAGGCGCTGAATGAGTTTCATTTTTTCCATAGTCTTGGTTCCTCCATGATATTGCGGCGGCGCAGCTCGTCGTCGTTGATCTTTGCCTGTACGTAAAGTGCATGCTCTGTAAGAAAAGTCCCCACGCCTTCCGGAACAAGTCCTGCATCCATCAAGGCGCGGGAAAGTCTTCCTGAAATTGCTTCCATGAGGGCCATGGACCGTTCTGTGTCCTGCGTCATAAGAAGGTCTTCAAATAAAGGCAGCGTGCCATACGTTTCGGAAAGGGTACCTACGCTCCGATAAAGCCATTTATAAAAAGGCGCATAGGCGTGGTTCAAATGATGGATCAGCTGCATAGCAGAAAAGAGAAATCCACTCTTGGAAAAAGTCATGGCTCCTAGGTCTTTCCGGGCAGTGCAGCGAGGATAGTTATACTGCCCCGCTTGAGCCATATAAAATAGGTCATGGGCCATCTTTGTCAACCACACATCGCGGGGGCAGGCGGTTTTGAGCCGGTGCCTTGTTTCTGTCATCGCTCCCGGTGCGTCATAAAACAGGGACCCGTTTACAGCCATGGAAAGACGCGCTTCATCGCAGTGCATCCAGTCCGCCAAGGTCTGGGGTCCTTTTTCAAATCCAGTTAAGCGCTGAAAAAAAACTTCTATAATAAGGACGCCAACTCTCTTAGGACCGTCCAATTCCCGCCGAGGCGGCATGCAAAGGAAGCTTTTGGGAAGGGATGCATAGAGCTGACGAAGCCGTTCTTCCCATTGGGGGGCGTCCTTTTTCTCAAGAAAGAGCATGACGCCGGGGCCCCAATCATGGTCCCGGGAAATGGCGTCATCAAAAGAAAAACATTCGGACCCTTCGCCGCAAAGGCCCGCCGCAAGGTGGGGCAGCACGTCAGGAAGATCCGTTTCGATTTTAGGACGAGCCACTTCTTCCCAAAAGCGGTGCGAAAGAGCAAGTCCCTGCATCATAGCATCTCTCCCGTAAGGCGTGACGCAAGGGTTTTCATTTTCTTCACCTTACGGTGATTTTTGCCCCATAGAGCTTCGTAAATAGCGCCTGCCATAAGGCAGCAGGCGGCTGCCTTTTCGCGTTCCCCCATTTTTTCGTAAAGGGTGCCCCGATTTTGAAAGGTAATGCCATATTCCTCATTTTCTCCGAAAAAGCGTTTGACCCAATCTGCTGCGTCTTCAAAGTGACGAAGAGCAAGGTCATACTGCCCTTTTTTGGTATAAAGGCTGCCTAAACCGTTAAGGACCGCTCCATAATGGACGCGACCTTCTTCCGGACAGGCTTCATAGGAGGATTTAGCCATCTTGTAAGCTCGCAGTGCCTCGTCGTCCTGGTCCATACCTGCATAAAGAATGCCCAGGTTGCAGCACGTAATGGCCCGTTCTTCAAAGCGATCACTTACTTTCATGAGCCGTGCCAAGGCCTCTTCAAGAGCAGCCGCGGCTTCTTTAGGGCGTTCCATTTCCTGATAAAGAATGGAAAGGTTATTGAGACAGGATAAATAGGCATAGGATTCCTTCTCCCCCGCCTCAGTCAGGATCTCCATGGCCTCGTCATAAAGGCTTTTGGCACCGCTGTAATCTTTGGCCAGCCGTTTTGTGCCCGCAAGATTAATGAGAAGCGTTGCATAAGGAACGCCCCTCGTCTCTCCCCGATCATCAAGGATTTCCTTTGCCTTCATAAAAGCGGCATAGGACGCTTCATAATAGCTGCGGCCGCGGTAAAAGGAGCCCAGTTCATTTAAGGCTGACAGCATAAGGTCAGATTCTCTCCCCTCTTCATAGGTGCTGTTTGCAATTCCCGTTAGATAGGCTTCCACACCTGCCGCGTCGCCCTTTTCGTAAAGAGCATCAAGGTGCTCATAGAATTCGTGGACCGTTGTCATTTTAAGTTTTTCCTTTCTGATGAAAAGAAGGACTTCCTTCACGCCCGTCCGGCATCAAGAAAGCCCTCCAAATGGTCAGTGCCTTATGGCTGGTTGATCACACATTCTTTTTTTGTGTCCGCGTCAATACGATCTTTATTGATATCCATCCAAAGGTCACAGTTCTCAATCCCCAGTTTTTCCGGATTGAAATAAGGCATTTCCACACCGGCATTACGCTGCGCAATATAGTCATCATAGGTTTTCTTGACAACAGGCAGGAGTAGGAGCAAGGCGATGAGATTGAACCAGGCCATGAGGCCAAACATGACTTCACTGATGGCCCACGCCGTCGTCGCCGTTACGTTAGCCCACACGAAGAAGAAAATCGGCATCAAGATACGAATGATCCAAATTCCTGTCTTACGCAGATGGGGATGAGTATCCTTCATCAAATAAGCAAGACCCGATTCGCCTTCATAGTAGTAAGCAATACAAGTGGAATAAGCAAAACAGGTAAGGGCAATGGCAACAAGGGAACCGCCAGCACCAAAAGCGGTCTTGGCCGCCTCCTGGACCCAGACAACACCCGCCGTATTGGTTGCTGCCTGTTCGGCCATGGCAGAAGACCCGGACCCAACATACATATAAGCCTTTCCATCAGGTCCAAGGACGTTGAAGCAGTCCGTAACAAGGGCCATCATGCCGGAACAGAAGCAGACAAGGACGTCAACATAAACGGAAAACGAGTTGACAAGGCCCTGGGTGGCAGGATGCGGCGTTTCTGCCGTTGCACCAGAAGGCGGCGTTTCACCAAAGCCAGCGCCGGAAGAATTGACAGCACGTTTGACGCCGTAGGAAAAAGCAGTTCCCATCATGCCACCGAAGACAGCACCCGAATCAAAAGCACTGTCAAGGACCATCCGAATGGTCGGCATAAAGGCATCAGCCTTTGCAACCATGACGTAGATGGCAAGGACCCAGTAACCAATGGTCATAAAGGGAACGATAATAGTCGAAATCTTGGCAATGCGGCGGATTCCGCCAGAAATAACAGCAAAAAGCAGGAGAGCAATGACGCCGCCTGTAACAGGCCGGGCAACGCCAAAGCTGTTTTCAAAAGCCATGGCAATATTGTTGGCGCTCGGTCCCGTTACAAGGATTGGTACGCCAATGCTGCAGAACAGGGCAAAAACAATGGCCATAAACTTACCCAAGGCCTTATGGCGGATGCCTCGCTCCATATAGAAATAGGGGCCGCCGCGGTACTGGCCATCCTGACGGATCTTGTAGATCTGACCTAAGCTGTTTTCCGTATAGGAGACAGCCGATGTAGCAAGGGCCGTTACGAGCATCCAGAAGACTGCACCCGGTCCGCCATAGAGGATAGCTACCATGACACCGCCGATGTTGCCGACGGCAACACTGTAGGCAACAACGGAACAGAACGTTTCAAAAGGAGACAGTCCTTCCATGGAACCTGAGCCCGAGCGGAGGAGCTTCCATTGAAGAGGGATCTTCGTAATATTGCCAAATTTCATGGCAAAGCAGAAAATCAAAGCCGAACCAAATGTCAAGATGATCAGAGGGGTGGACCAAATCAGGTTATCTAACCACATAATGAAATCAGACATAAACTTTCCTCATTTCTTTGACAGATAGGAAAGCCACATCTGGCAGCAAGTGGAACCTCTCGGTCCCAGGAAAGGGCGTCCTCAAGAAATTCCGTCAGCGAGTCGCTTCTTTCCCTTGTTACCAGTTAGGGCTTCCTAGGAGAACCATATTCAGTTAGTCAGGGTCCCTGTTGCGTACGGGGTGCATCTTTTTCTTTATTAAGGTAAAGTGAAGAGGCAATAGAAGAGGCCGCCTTCTCTATTTCTATAGAATCGCGCTCAATGCAGCAGGCCTTCTGAGAAGATTATTTACGGGTCTAGTGAAGAATTTTTCAGGTTTCTATTTGTATAATAATTGCTAATTTTCTGTATATTTTATAGTAAAAAGAAAGAGTGAAGGCTCCTTACGATGGAAGTCCCTTAGAATAATTGTGAAGGCAGGATTTTGGCTTCATTAAAAAGTGGGGAGAGCCTTTCCGTTAACAGCCCTCCCCATTTTTGCAACGCGCTAGAGGCAGCCCAAAGGGTGCACTGCAGTCATGGATTATGCTTTCGGCGTGAATTCACCTTCGCGCAGGTACTTCTGGAGCTGAGCATCCGTCATATGGCCAATGTCGAGGTAATCCAGCGTGTACTTGCTGCCGGCAGCCAGATCCCGTTTTAGCATGGTGCTTGCAAGAAGGATCATGGAGTCGATGATCGGGGTCGGTACATTGTATTTCTTGCCGAGCTGGCTCATGAGGTAGCAGCCAACTGGAACGTCTTCCGTGATGTACCGGTTTTCCAGGTCGAACGGACCATCGCCGAAGAAGTTTTCATATTTTTCTTCATACGGTACAGCGAAGTCAGGACCCATGTATTCTTTCCCATACATGGTGGTACGGGAGAAGAAGTCTTCATAGTTTACGGTGCAAAGGTCGATGCTCATGGCCTTGGCAAGGGCTTTTTCTTCTTCCCAGAAAGCAGCCTGGACTTCAGCAATAGCCGGGCAAGCACCGAACCCATAGAGGGAGTAGTTCTTCTTTTCCTGCCCCAGGACGGTGTCGAAGTTCTGCATGGTGGAAACGGCCAGAACCGTGCCAGGAACGTGGATAACAGGGTTGACGTTGGACAAGTTGATATCCATGACGGTGTTGCCTGTTACAAATCCGTGGTGGAATTCCTCCCCCTTCTTGGAGATGGTGACTTCGCCTTCTGCGTCGATGATGGCACCAAAAGCAGGAATGTAGTAAGCAGAAGCCATGAAAGCTTCGTTATCTTTGGTCGGCAGGGCGCAGCCGCGGATCGTGGTGATGCGGTCTTCAACCTTGCATTCGTTGGTCGTAACGCCGCCGCGTTTCACAACACGGATACCGTAAGGAGCGGTGTACCAAGAACCAACGATGACTTTCTTAGTGCATTTCAGTTCGCGCATTAGTTTGCGGAATACGAGGGTACCGCAGTTATCCGGCAGGATGTGAATGACTTGCCCATCTTCGAGAAGAGGAATCAATTCACGGAAGATGCCTTCGTGAGCGATAGCAACAGTTGCCACGATGATGATGCCAGCACCCTTGACAGCTTTTGCCATGTCATCGGTTGCAAGGGCAACTTTGGCCGTTCCTTTGCGAGTGTAACCAAAGAAGCTGAACTGGTTGCCCGAAAGGGTAATGCCCGTCTTTTCAATGTTCAGGAAATTCGTTTTAGCGAATCTCGGCTGATCCCAGATGCGGACTTCCTTTCCTGCAAGGGCACAGTCAGCAGCCATCGTCTTGCCGACAGCACCGCCACCCAGTACAGCAATTGGCATGTCTTTCAAATAGCTCATATCCATTTGTTCGTTCCTCCTTTATTTGGTACCGGCTCTCCGGTCCATTGGCTTGGATTTGTCTTCCTTGCCTTTTGTTGCCTTAATTATAGTGAACTTCTCTTTTGCACTCTTTGCGGAAACACGCAATTTATTTGCCAATTTTCAGGTATCGCAAAAATGGCCCTTCCCTTTTCAAAAAGCATCCAATATAAGACGGGGAAAGGATCTGTCAAATTTTTTGCATTTTCTTTCTTTGAAGAGAGGGTGAAAAAGTGCAAAAAATATGTGATGGGGTGCAAAGCATCAAAAGGACAAAACGGGTATAAATGAAGTAACAAGATACAAAGGTGGACTTTTCCGAAAGCGGCTTTCGCTTTCGCTATGAAATCCATTATTAAGGGAGGATGTATCATGACCAAGAAAAACGAAATCATGGATGGGAACCAGGCTGCGGCCTACATTTCCTACGCCTTCACAGAAGTGGCTGGGATCTACCCCATCACCCCGTCATCCCCGATGGCGGAACATGTCGATGAATGGGCGGCCAACGGTAAAAAGAACCTCTTCGGTCAGCCTGTCCACGTTGTTGAAATGCAGTCCGAAGGCGGTGCTTCCGGTACTGTTCACGGTTCCCTGCAGTCCGGCGCCCTGACGACAACCTACACGGCTTCCCAGGGGCTGCTCCTCATGATCCCGAACATGTATAAGATTGCCGGCGAAATGCTCCCTGGCGTCTTCCACGTATCGGCCCGTACCTTGAGTGCGCATGCTCTCTCCATCTTTGGAGACCACTCCGACGTCATGGCCGTACGCAATACGGGCTTTTCGATGCTGGCTTCAACGAGTCCGCAAGAAGTCATGGACCTCGGTGCTGTAGCACATTTAGCAGCCATCCACTGCCGGATGCCTTTCCTGCACTTCTTCGATGGCTTCCGTACGAGTCACGAAATCCAAAAGATTGACGCCCTCGATTACGAAGACCTGAGACCTTACGTTGATTACGATGCCATCAAGGCCTTTCGCAAAAACGCCCTCAATCCGGAACATCCAGCCACCCGCGGCTGCACCGTCAACCCGGATATCTTCTTCCAGTGCCGCGAAGCCTGCAATACGCGCTTTGCCGCCATTCCGGATGCTGTTGAGCACTACATGGATGTCATCAACAAACTGACGGGACGTGATTACCGTATCTTTAATTACTATGGTGCTCCTGACGCGGAACGGGTCATTGTCATCATGGGTTCCGGTGCGGAAACGGCCAAGGAAACGGTTGATTTTCTCACGGCCAAAGGCGAAAAGGTCGGTCTCCTCGTTGTCCACCTCTATCGTCCCTTCGCAGCAGACCGCTTCCTTGCAGCCATGCCGAAAACGGTCAAGAAGATTGCTGTTTTGGACCGCACGAAAGAACCGGGCGCCATGGGCGAACCGCTCTACCAAGATGTCAGCAGCCTCTACAAGGCAAAAGGCGCCGATGTCACCATCGTCGGCGGCCGTTATGGTCTTTCTTCCAAAGACACGACGCCGGATCAGATGCTTGCCGTCTATAAGAATCTTGCCCTTGACACACCAAAAAATGACTTCACCATTGGTATCGTCGATGATGTGACGAATACGAGCCTACCCAAGGCCGAGGCCATCCACACGGCACCGGAAGGTCAGATGAGCGCTGAATTCTGGGGCATGGGGTCTGACGGGACGGTCGGCGCCAATAAAAACTCCATCAAGATTATTGGCCACACGACGGACCTCTACTGCCAAGCCTACTTCGTCTATGATTCCAAGAAATCGGGCGGTCTTACTCAGAGTCACCTGCGTTTTGGCAGGAACCCCATCCGCAGCCCGTACCTCATCCAGGCCGCAGATTTTGTTGCCTGCCATACACCGAGCTACGTGACAAAATATGATATGGTGAAGAACCTCAAAGAAGGCGGCACATTCCTTCTTAACTGCGCCTGGAGCGATGAAGACCTTGACCGGCACCTGCCTGCTTCCATGAAGCGCGCCCTTTATGCCAAAAAAGCCAAATTCTATACCATCAACGCAACGGCCATTGCTCGTTCCATCGGCCTTGGCAACCGCACCAATACGATCCTTCAAGCTGCTTTCTTTAAGCTCCTTGGCATCATTCCTGTGGAAGAAGCCGTCAAGGCCATGAAGGAAGCCATCTATAAGACCTACTTTATCAAGAAGGGTCAGGCTGTTGTCGATAAGAACTATGCCTCCATCGATCACGGCATCAACGAGCTCCACAGCGTCACTATTCCCGAAAACTGGAAAGATGCTCAGGATGCTCCCAAGCAAGACAAAGCCCCAGCCTTTATCAAGGAAGTCGTCAACGTCATGAACCGTCAGGAAGGTGAAGTCCTCCCCGTTTCGACCATGACCAAGTACGGGCTCGAAGATGGGACCTGGCCTGCTGGCACGACGAAGTACGAAAAACGCGGAGCTGCCGTGGAAGTACCTGAATGGCAGACAGCAAACTGCATCCAGTGCAACCAGTGCGCCCTCGTCTGCCCGCACGCAGCCATTCGTCCGATCCTCGTTGATGCAAAGGAACTGGCCGCTGCTCCTGCCGGTTTTGCAACGAAGAAAGCCATCGGTCCAGCCCTTGCTGCCTACGAATATCGCATGCAGGTCTCTCCGCTTGACTGCACGGGCTGCGGGAGCTGCGTCAATGTCTGCCCAGCCAAGGAAAAAGCTCTCGTCATGAAGCCGCTTGAAACCCAGTTGCCTCAGGCTCCGCTGTGGGATTATGCCGTCGATACCGTTTCCATCAAGAAAGATGCCGTCAGCGATAAATCCATCAAGGCTTCCCAATTTGCCAAACCTTATTTCGAATTCTCCGGGGCCTGCGCTGGCTGCGGCGAAACGCCGTACATCAAGCTTGTAACCCAGCTGTTTGGTGACCACATGTACATCACGAACGCTTCGGGCTGTTCTTCTGCTTACGGCGGCTCCACGCCTAGCTCCCCATACTGCACGGATAAGAGAGGATTTGGACCAAGCTGGGCCATGTCCCTTTTCGAAGACAACGCCGAATATGCTTATGGCTATCTCCTCGGCCAGGATTCCATCCGCAACGAACTGAAAGATGCCGTCAAGGCACTCCTTGATAAGGGTGTTGCCACAAAAGCCTGCGAAGCCTACCTTAAGGATGCGGACAGCAAGGAACGGTCCCGCAAGGTCAGCGACGATCTTCTCGCTGCACTTGAAGGCGTCACCGAACCGGAAGCGGTCATGATCCGCGAAAACAAGGAATTTGTCGCTAAAAAGAGCGTCTGGGCCTTTGGCGGTGACGGCTGGGCCTACGATATCGGTTACGGCGGCTTGGACCACGTCCTTGCTTCCGGCAAAGACATCAACATTCTTGTCCTTGATACGGAAGTCTACTCCAACACGGGCGGTCAGTCCTCCAAGGCAACCGGTGCCGGTGCGGTCGCTAAATTCTCTGCCGGTGGTAAACCGACAGCGAAGAAGGACCTGGGCATGATGGCCATGAGCTATGGCTACGTTTATGTTGCCCAAGTGGCCATGGGCGCCGACCCGAACCAGACCCTCAAAGCCATCCGCGAAGCTGAAGCCTATAACGGTCCTTCCATCGTCATCTGCTACTGCCCTTGCATCGAGCATGGCATGAAGTGCGGCATGGGGCTCAGCCAAGCCGAAGAAAAGAAAGCCGTCGAAGCTGGTTACTGGCAGCTCTACCGCTACAATCCGGAAAAAGTCGGAACGGAAGAAAATGCCTTCACCCTCGATTCGAAAGCACCAAAAGGCGATTTCCGGGCCTTCCTCATGGGCCAGAACCGCTATGCTTCCCTAAAACTCGCCTTCCCGGATAAAGCAGAAGCCTTCTATGAAAAAGCTGAAGCTGATGCCAAGAAACGTCTTGCCCGCTACGAAATCCTTGCGGGCCGCTAACAAGCCGATTCCATAACTTTCTTATAGGCCTGCCACCCCCTTGGCGGCGGGCCCCCTTTTCCTAAAGGAGGAAAACCCATCATGACACTCATGACTGCCAGTGAATACATTGAAAGCCTACGCAAACTGAAGACTCGAGTCTATATGTTTGGGGAAAAAATCGACAACTGGGTCGACCATCCCATCATTCGTCCGTCCATCAACTGCGTTGCCATGACCTATGCCCTGGCCCAGGATCCAAAATATAAGGACCTCATGACAGCAACGAGCAACCTGACGGGCCACACCATCAACCGTTTCACCCATCTGCACCAGTCCCCGGAAGACCTCATCAAGAAAGTCAAGATGCAGCGACTTCTCGGTCAGAAAACAGCCAGCTGCTTCCAGCGCTGCGTCGGTATGGACTCCTTCAACGCCGTATACTCCACGACCTATGAAATCGACGAAAAATATGGCACCCATTACCACGAAAACTTCAAGAAGTTCCTCATCTACGTCCAGGATAATGACCTGACCGTAGACGGCGCCATGACGGATCCTAAAGGGGACCGCTCCAAGGCGCCTCATGAACAAGAAGACCCGGACGTCTTCGTCCATGTCGTGGAACGCCGTCCTGACGGCATTGTCGTCTGCGGCGCCAAGGTTCACCAGACAGGTTCCATCAACTCCCATTGGCACATCTTCATGCCCACCATCTCCATGAAGGAAGCCGATAAGGATTGGGCCGTCAGCTTTGCCTGCCCGACCGACGCCGAAGGCCTCTACATGGTCTATGGCCGTCAGTCCTGCGATACCCGCAAGATGGAAGACGGCGCCAACATCGATCTTGGAAACGCAAAATTTGGCGGTCAGGAAGCCCTGGTCGTCCTCGATCACGTCTTCATCCCTAATGACATGATCTTCCTCAATGGCGAAACAGAATTTGCCGGCATGATGGTTGAACGCTTTGCTGGCTACCACCGTCAGTCCTACGGTGGCTGCAAAGTCGGTGTCGGCGACGTCCTCATCGGTGCCGCTGCCCTTGCCGCTGAATATAACGGCGTTGAAAAGGCAAGCCATATCAAGGATAAACTCATTGAAATGACCCACCTCAACGAAACGCTCTTTAGCTGTGGTCTTGCCTGCTCCTGCGAAGGCTGCGCCACGAAGGCCGGGAACTACCAGATTGACCTGCTGCTTGCCAACGTCTGCAAGCAGAACGTCACCCGTTTCCCCTATGAAATCGTCCGTCTTGCCGAAGATATCGCCGGCGGTGTCATGGTCACCATGCCAAGCGAAAAGGACTTCAAGTCCGATATGGTTGTCGGCAAAAATGGGGAAACCATTGGAGAAATCTGCAAGAAGTTCTTTGTTGGCCGCGATGACATCCCAACGGAAAAACGGCAGCGCATCATGCGCTTCATCGAAAACATGTGTCTTGGCAGCGCCGCCGTAGGCTACCGCACGGAATCTCTCCACGGTGCCGGCTCTCCGCAGGCCCAGCGCATCATGATTGCGCGCCAGGGAAACATCGCCCAGAAGAAGGAATTTGCTAAAATCATTGCGGGAATCGTCGATAAGGATTAAAATAGTAAAATAAGCGTCGTGATACGTTTTAAATCCATCTTTAAAGCGTGACATGATCCTGCGCAAATAAGGCAGACCCGCGCCTACGCCTTTGTAGGTTGGGCCTGCCTTCCCGTTGCAGGCTGTACAGTCACAAAAGGAGAGATCATGCCTAAGAAGTTTGAAATCATCCACAAAAGGGTGCTGAACCCTGAAATGAGCTCGATTTCGGTCTATGCTCCCTGGATTGCTGCCAAAGCAAAACCGGGCCAATTCATCATTCTCCGTTCGAACGAAGAAGCAGAACGGATTCCTCTCACCATTTCCAGCCATGACGACGGACTCATTACGGTCATCTTCCAAAAAGCCGGTGCTGGCACGATGGAACTGGATCTTTTGAATGAAGGCGACTGTCTGGCCGATATGGCAGGTCCCCTTGGCAAACCGACCCCTGTTGAGGGCTATGGCCGTGTTGCCGTGTTAGGCGGCGGTCTTGGCTGCGCCATTGCCCTGCCGGTTGCCCGCGGTCTTCATGAGGCTGGCAACCAAGTTGATCTCATTGCTGGATTCAGAAATGAAGAACGTGTCATTCTCCAAGATGAAATGAAAGCAGCCTGTACCGATCTTCATACCTGTACCGATGATGGTTCCTTCGGCTACCATGGCTTTGTCACCAATAAGCTCGAAGAACTCATCAAAAGCGGCGTCAAGTTCAATCAGATCTTTGCCATTGGGCCCCTTCCCATGATGAAGTTTGCGACCCTCATGGCCAAGAAGTATGACATTCCCTGCATGATCAGCATGTGCCCCCTCATGATTGACGGAACGGGTATGTGCGGTTGCTGCCGCGTCACTGTTGGCGGTGAAACGAAGTTTGCCTGCGTCGATGGACCGGACTTTGACGGCTATCTGGTTGATTTTGATGAAGCCATCGAACGCAACCGCACCTACCAGGCCTTCGAAACGGAGCGTCGCGAGGAAGAAGCAGAACACATCTGCAATCTCACAGGGGAGGTCCGCAAATGAGTATCAACATGCAAGCTGAAAAGACGCCCATGCCGACCCAGGCACCGGACGTGAGAAACCATAATTTCAAGGAAGTAGCCCTGGGCTATACGGAAGAACAAGCCATCAACGAAGCAAAGCGCTGCCTGCAGTGCAAGAAGCCGTTGTGTGTCACGGGCTGTCCTGTCGGGATTCCTATCCCCCAGTTCATTGCCAAAGTCGCTGAAGGCGATTTCCGCGGTGCCTTTGACATCATCTCTTCGGCTAACGCCCTGCCCCGCATCTCGGGCCGCGTCTGCCCTCAGGAAACACAGTGCGAAGGCAAATGCGTCCGCGGCATCAAGAATGAACCGGTTGCCATCGGTCGCCTGGAACGTTTCGTTGCTGACTGGGCCGCTGAACATGCAGCCGATATCATCTGTGTGGATCCCCAAAATGGTCATAAAGCCGCGGTCATCGGCTCCGGCCCGGCGGGTCTTACCTGCGCCGGTGAACTTGCCCGCAAAGGATTTGACGTAACTGTCTTTGAAGCGTTCCACGTAGCGGGCGGTGTATTGAGCTACGGCATTCCTGAATTCCGTCTGCCAAAATCCATTGTGGCTTCCCAGGTTGAAAAACTGAAGGAACTGGGCGTCAAATTTGATACGGACATGGTCATCGGCAAAGTTCTCACCATTACGGAACTCATGAAGGAACATGGCTATGAAGCTGTCTTCATTGCTTCCGGTGCCGGCCTGCCCCAGTTTATGCATATTCCCGGTGAAGGCCATGTGGGCGTCTATTCCGCCAACGAATACCTCACCCGTATCAACCTCATGAAGGCCTATGATGAAAAGAGCAGCACACCGGTCTTAAAAAGTAAGTCCGCAGCGATTGTCGGCGGCGGCAACGTGGCTATGGACGCGGCTCGCTGCGCCAAACGTCTGGGGGCCGATGTCCACATCGTTTATCGCCGCGGTGAAGCTGAACTGCCAGCACGACTCGAAGAAATCCATCACGCCAAGGAAGAAGGAATCCACTTCAACTTCCTTACAAGCCCAGTTGAAATCCGCGCCGATGAAAAAGGCCGCGTTTCTTCCCTTGTCTGCCAGAAGATGGAACTGGGTGAACCGGATGCTTCGGGGCGCCGCCGTCCTGTACCCATCAAGGGCAGCGAATTTGAACTGCCGGTTGATATGGTCATCATGGCTATTGGGACGCGTCCCAACCCCATGAGCTATGACGATACACCGAATCTTGACCGCACGAAGAAAGGTACCGTTGCTGCAAGCGATGACACCTGTGCTACGTCTGTTCCCGGCGTTTACGCTGGCGGTGATGCCGCAACCGGCGCCGCTACAGTCATCCTTGCCATGGGTGCCGGAAAGAAAGCCGCAGCCGCCATGGCAGACTACATGCTAAAAAAATAAGCATCATCAACGCAACCGTTAACAGCTGCAGATAGTACTCTGCAGCTGTTTTTCTTCATTCAAAAAGGAGGCCCCCTCAGGGAGTCTCCTTTTTCCTTTATGGAAGGGAGCACCATAAGCTCAAAGTTTCATATCCCCGTTTTTGACCCAGCCCAGGCGGCAGCAGCCTTGATTGATGATGGGAGATAGGATGGCTGGCAGGACAAAGGAAATAAAAAGAAGACCCAGCCAGTCAAAGGACGTAATCGCCGCTTTGGTCCCCGCTGCCATATCAGAGATCCATCCTGTAAATACACCAATCTGTCCTACAAGACCACAGGTCCCCATGCCAGAAGAAACGGCCGCTCCATCCATTCGCAGCTTAAAGACACAGGTTGCCAGCGGTCCCGTTATGGCAGAAGCAAAGATGGGCCCAATCCAGATGCGCGGGTTCCTAACGATGTTGGGCATCTGCAGCATGGATGTGCCAAGACCTTGAGACAGCAGGCCGCCCACTCCATTTTCCCGGTAGGACTGGACGGCAAAGCCAATCATCTGAGCCGAGCAGCCTGCTACAGCAGCGCCGCCGGCAAGACCGGTGAGGCCCAAGGCCGCACAGATGGCAGCCGATGAAATCGGAAGGGTAAGGGCAATGCCAACAAAAACGGAAACAAGGATGCCCATAAGAAAGGGCTGCAATTCCGTAGCCCACATGATGACAGTCCCTGTCTGCATCGCAAGTTTCCCTAAGGGCGGCGCACATAAAGCTGCGAGCGTGGCACCGACACCGATGGTCACAAGGGGCGTTACAAGGATATCGACTTTTGTTTCCCCAGCGGCCAGTTTCCCGATTTCACTTGTGGCTATGGCGACAAAAAGCACCGCCAAAGGCCCACCAGCGCCGCCCAGTGCATTGGTTGCAAACCCTACGGTGAGAAGCGAATAAAGGACCAAGGGCGGACAATGCAGCGCGCGGCCAATGGCAACTGCCATGGCAGGTCCGCTCATGGCCATAGCAAGGCCGCCAACCGTATACTTGATGCCGCCTACGGTCGCAACGACAATCTTTAAGGCACGGATATCAAAAAGAAGGCCCATGGCATTGATGATGGTCCCTATGAGCAAGGAACAAAAAAGACCTTGTGCCATGGCCCCCATGGCATCAATGAGATATCGTTTGGTTGAAATTTCTACGTCCTTCTTTTTTAAAAATGCCTGAATCGCTTCCATTTGTTTTCCTCCCTGATGCTCGTGCTCTCTTTCGCATCTTGTATACAAGATATATCAAGAAAAAGGATACGCTCTGGAAAATATCCTGTCAACTTATATGACAAGACAATTATGATTTCAAAAAAAACACCCTTTTTATGCGTCCCCTACATCTTTTTTTCGCATAAAGAAAAAGATGAGGCTTTCTTTGCCTGTCCCACAGTCCTTTTTACGCCGCAAAAGAACGAATTCTTCCCGCTGATAGACCCGGATGACTCCCATCTTTTTGCTAAAAGCTGCAACGGCGAGTGAACTCCCTTCATTTTTGACAGCGTCGATCAGTGCCTTTCCCCTACCTTTTTTCCGATATGCTAGCCCAACAAAAAGACCCTCAATAGAGCTTTTTATAAGATCAATGAAGCCAAGGATGATTCCTGCATCTTTAGCTGCAATCATATGCGCTTCAGGGAAAGGGCTCTTGACACAGGTCAAATTGTCCTCAAAATAGGGAGCATCGATGAAGGGATAGGTGTCAAGATTTCCCTCCAGCCAAAATCCAAGCACTGTATCAAGGCAGCGCTTTTCATGGTGCGCAGGTTCATAACAGCTCCTTTCTCCAATCTTTCCTTTGGCTTAGATGAAAGCCCTCTTTCTGTCAAAGAGGGAACGAAAAGAAAACAAAAATGCAAATGTCCACCCTCTCCCATGATATAATAAAAAGAAGAAAACCTATGAAAGGAGTCCTCGCCATGCCTTTATCCATGACCCTTGAACCGGTCCAAAAACAGCAGCTCACGCAGCACCTCATCCAGCAGATGAACCTCCTCCAAATGACGAGCGAGGAACTGGATGCCTTTGTGGCAAGGGAAGTGGAGCAAAATCCCCTCCTTGACTTCCCTGAAGAGCGGGAAACATGGCGGGAAGAAGGACCGGAATGGCGCCGCATGCACCTAAGGGCGCGAGATCCCAGCGATGATCCCCCTTCAAGCCCTGTGGAAAATGCCCACGCCCTTGAAATGACCTTGGAAGCCTTTTTGGATGACCAGATTGGTTGCCTTTCCCTCTCGCCTCTTGAAGCACGTCTTGCCTATTTCATTGCTGGCACCTTGGATCCCAGCGGATATTGGAGGGAAGATCCTGTCGCTGTTGCAGAACGCTTTGACGCAACGGAAGAAGTGGTCCTTGCCGTCCTTCAACAGGTGCAGCATCTCGAACCCTGCGGCGTTGCAGCCCGTTCCCTCAAAGAGTGTCTCCTCATGCAGCTTGCCCAGCAAAAAGGCGACACATCCCTTGCCCAAAAGATCATCGAAGAGGGGCTTGATGATCTTGCAAGGAATCGGATTCCCCAGCTTGCCTCCCGGTTTAACGTGACAAAAGAGGCAATTCTTGCGGCGCGGGACCTCATCCGCAGCCTGAATCCCAAGCCCGGCACCGCCTTTAGTGAAGCAGGCCCCGTGGAATTTCTCCACGAAGATGCCTTCGTCAAGACGACGGAAAAAGGGCTTAAAATCACCCTGTCAACATCCTATGGCAGGACGCTTGTCATCAACAAGGGATATCTGTCGATCTTAGACCACTCGGATCGGCCCAAAGTTAAGGAATACCTAAAAAAAGAGCTCAAAAGGGCCAAAGAGCTTCAAGCCCTCTTAAAAAGCCGCGAAGATACGCTCGCTGTTGTCCTCGATGCTCTTGCAACGCACCAGGAACGCTTTTTCCGCTATGGGCCGGGACATAAAGTGCCCTTAAAACTGGCGGATCTTGCGGATGATACGGGTTTTGCCATTTCCACAATCAGCCGCGCCCTCTCCCATAAGGTCATCGCCTGCCGTTGGGGCGCTTACCCAGCAGATGCCTTCCTTGTCGGGACGGCTGCCAAAGCCTCTGAGGAAAAAGGAACGGAAACAACGGATGAAGCCTTGGAACTTGCCCTGCAATCCCTCATTGATGACGAAGATAAGCACCATCCCTTGAGCGACCAAACCCTTTGCGACAAGCTCAACGCAATGGGCATTCCCGTAGCCCGCCGGACGGTCAATAAATACCGTACCAAACTTGGTATTCCCGGCAAAAGCGCCCGCAAAGTCTGGTAAAAAGGAATCGAACCAAAGAAAATGGACCCATTGGCTGCAACCTGCGTAGGGTCCATTTTTTACTGATGTGAAACCTCTTTTGAACAGACGGCTGAACACACTCTCAGCAAAGTAAAGGATATCCATTCTGTGAAAAAAAATGGCACAGGAAATCAAAAATGAGCCCCCCGCATCTCTTCCAAGGAATTGGTTGATTTTCTCTTTGAACAGCCTTACTGCAAGATTCGCTTTTTGGTCAGCCGTAACATGGCAAAAGCGCGGACTGCTTCAAAATACTCGTGCCAACTTCACGAAAGAGGATTTTTAGATGTTCCGAGTATTGGCTGTAAAAAAAGGTTATCAACCCACAATTGTGGGATATCCTGACTCGATAATGTAAAAAAGACACGATGAAAAAATGATTGTTTTCATTCTTTCATCGTGCCTTTTTCGACTTTTCCTTATTCTTTGGGATTATCTTCCTGGTACAGGGGCAAGGTCACGACAATCTTCGTGCCGAAATGTTCGCGGCTTGTGAGGGCGATCGTGCCATGATGCTGTTCAATGATATGCTTGACAATGGAAAGACCTAAGCCCGTACCGCCTATGCGCTTGCTGCGGCTTTCTTCAACGCGGTAGAAACGTTCAAAGACGCGGTCCTGTTTATCCTTGGGGATCCCGATGCCCGTATCTTCAACGGTAAAAAGAAGGTTCCTGCCGGTTTCTGCTTTTTCCATCGTTACGTAGACATGTCCACCAGGGCGATTGTACTTTACAGCATTATCGACAAGGTTCAGAACCACTTCGCGCAGCATATCGCTGTGCCCCATGACCTTATCCTCCGTGAGTGCAAGATGGAGCTGGATTTTCTTATCCGCAATCACGGGTTCCATAAAGCCTGCGACACTTTCCGTAATGGATTTGAGGCTTACGGCTACGGCCAGGTCCTGTGTTTCCGGTCCTTCAATCTTTGTGAGGAAGAGGATGCTGTTGATGAGTTCCAAAAGGCGCTTGGATTCCTTCACGATAAGGGCACCAAAACGCGTCACGTCTTCCTTTTTCCCCACCATACCTGCCGCCATCATTTCCGCAAACCCCTGGATGCTTGTAAGCGGCGTCTTCAGTTCATGGGTGACGTTCGCTGTAAACTCGCGTCGCAGCTTTTCCTGCTCCCGACTGATCCGCTTGATGGTCTTTTTATCTTCTTCCAAGGTATAAATATATTCCTGGATGGTACGGCTTTGTTCCGTGATCTTATCGACAAGGGGACTCAGCTCGGGATACGTGGCTGGAAGTTTCGGAATGTCCACTTCCTTATCCGTTGTCACAAGGGGTTTGGTCCCCATGACACGCATGTAATCGGCCGTCTCTGTAAGTGGCCGAAGAAGGCGCTTGGTCAGGTTCGTTGCAACGAAAAAGCAGCCGCTGCCTATGAGGACGAGAAAAATCAGGATATAGGGAATGAGACTGAAATAGGCCGCGTAAACCGTATCCTGACGAATGGCTACCCGCAGAACCGATCCGTCGGGCAGGCGCCGCGCCGCATAATACGTAATATGGTCCAAGGTAGCGGACTGACGCGTAGCAACGCCGTCTACTTCCTTAAGGGCTCGCACAACTTCCGGACGATTGCCATGATTTTCCATTTGGGCAGCGCTGTAATCCGTTTCATAAAGAACGCGCCCATCGTGACCAATCCACGTAAAGCGAAGGCGATGATTGGAAGCCTCAGCAGTTTCCTCAATAAACTCAATGATATCATCCGTACGGGTTGCCTTAGCGGCAATAACCGTGACGGTGTCTTGAAGGACAGTCATGGTCTGCGCCCTAAGGGTTCGCCAAAAGCCAACAGTCAGGAAAAGGAGCGTCAATAGGGCTGCACCGATTCCAATGCCAATAAGACTCAAAAAGATTTTCTTTTTCATGATTCTGGCTCATCAAGCCGGTATCCCACGCCGCGGATTGTCTTGATAATCTGTCCTCCCTCACCGAGCTTCTGACGCAGGCTCTTGATATGCATGTCTATGGTACGGCTTTCACCGGCGTAGGTAAAGCCCCATACAGATTCCATGATCTGTTCCCGTTGGAGCACGATGCCCACGTTCATCATAAGATAGTGGAGCAGTTCAAATTCCTTGGCCGTCAGCATTACCTCTTCCCCATAAGCTGAGACGGCATGCTTTAGGGGGTCCAAGGTGACAGGCCCGCACACCAGCATCTCAGAAGGTTTCTCCACTCGGTGGGAACGGCGTAAAACGGCCCTGATCCTTGAAATCAATTCCAAGATGCCAAAAGGTTTGGTGACATAATCATCAGCCCCAATGGTGAGTCCTTTGACAACATCATATTCACTGGTTCGTGCCGTCAGCATGATGACCGGAAGGTCTGCCGTCCTCTCCTTATGCCGGATCTTTTTAAGGATTTCGATTCCACTTTCGCCCGGCAGCATGATATCAAGCAACACCAAATCAGGGATCTTTTTTTCGAGGACTTTATAAAAAGATTCCCCGTCAGCAAATGTCTGTGTCTCAAACTGCTGGCTTTCCAGGGCATAGGCCACAAGTTCACGGATGTTCTCATCATCTTCCACACAGTAGATACAAGGCATCATCACCCCTCCTTTTTTCTTTATTATAATACGAAGTTGGAGTGACGTCCCCTTTTTTGTGTAAAAATTGTGTAAGAATAGAGTACAATTTTTACACAAGGCGAAAAAATAAAAAGCTGCAGGAAAATGAAAATCCATTTTCTTGCAGCTTTTGCAGCTTCTTAACCGGAATTACTTCAGGCTGTCAGCAAGGATAGCATCGCTTGCGCAGACAGCAACAACGTCAACGATATCGCTGACAGAGCAACCGCGGGACAGGTCGAGGATTGGTTTAGCCAGACCCTGAACCAGAGGCCCAAGGCAGGTAGCGCCGCTGAAGCGTTCAACCAACTTGTAGCCAATGTTAGCGGCAGCAAGGTTCGGGAAAATGAGGACGTTGGCATGGCCAGCTACGCTGGAACCAGGAGCTTTTCTTTCGCCAACTTCAGGAACAAGGGCAGCGTCAGCCTGGAGTTCACCGTCGAAAGCAAAGTCGACATTTCTTTGTTTCAGGATTTCAACAGCCTGCTGAACCTTATCAACGGATTCACCAGTGCCGGATCCCTTCGTGGAATAGGTCAGGAGGGCAACGCGGACATCTTTGATACCCAGGGTATAACGGGCACGGATGGCGCAGCTCGTAGCAATATCAGCAAGCTGTTCAGCTGTCGGGTCAAGGATAACACCGCAGTCACCGAAGACCAGTTTACCGCCTTCACCAAGGTTGGTGTTGCTGAGGACGATAAAGCCGGAGCAAACAGTCTTGTTGCCAGGACGGACACCGATAACCTGGAGACCTGCCTTGATAACATCAGCAGAAGTACGGGTAGAACCAGAAACGCACCCGTCAGCATCGCCCATGGCAACCAAGCCAGCCCCAAAGAAGGTCGTGTCCTTGGTCATGATTTCGCGGGCTTTATCAACGGTCATGCCCTTCTTTTCACGGCGTTTTGCAAAATAAGCGCACAGCTCATCCATGCGTTCATAGGTTGCAGGATTGATGATTTCAATGCCTTCAAAGGAGACACCCAGTCTCTTGGCATCACGGTTCAGCTGTTCAGGATCCCCAACAAGGATGATCTTGGCAAATCCTTCACGAGCAACAATGGCAGCTGCTTTAAGGGCTCTGTCAGAGTTGTTTTCCGGAAGAACGATTCTCTTTTGAATCGGTTTGACGCGAGATTTCAGATGATCAATAAAAGGCATTCCTAACCACTCCTATTTGTTTTTTGAATGAAGAGCTGGGCGCTCCACTTCTAATTTGACATTATATCACGTTTTGTAGATTTGTGCTTGTCCTTGGGACAATTTTTTCTTGAGGGCTCATAAAATTTTCACTTGTGAGCTCCGCATCGTCTCCAGAGCCGCCCCATGGGAATGAGGCGTAACCCCAGCGCAGCAGTGACTGTCGACAAGGACGGGCACTTCGGGCAGGGCCGCCTTGATGATCAGGGCATTGGAAACAACGCAGATATCCGTGCAAAGGCCCACAAGTTCGACGCTCTCGATGGTATCCCGCACTTTTTCAAGCTTTCCAGCAAGAGCAAGGGAGCCAAAAGCTTCCTTTTCCACTTTTTCCGCGCCAAGCCGTTCCGCCAGATTCTCCAGTTCCGGCACAAGGCGATGACCAGCCGTTCCTTTGATGCAATGCGGCACAGGAAGGATCCTGCCTTCCTGCGTTTTGAGGTAATCAGCCCCATGGGTATCGAGGGTGAAAATGACCGTTCCATCAAAATGGGCGGCTTTTTCTGCCACGCGGGGCACAATGGCCTGGGCTTCCTTGGTACCAAGACTTCCTGAAACAAAATCTTCCTGCATATCGACAACAATCAAGACCTTTTTCTTCATGACCCGTCTCCTCCATGCTTTTGCGCCATTATACCATGGGAACTACAGGTCCTTATGCTGTCTGTCTTGTCACTGTGACGTTTTATTATCCTTTCTTTGGTTCTTCAAACGTCGCTGCCGCCTCCTTAAGGAATTTGCGAATCGTCAAATGCTGGGGACAGACATGCTCGCAGGCACCGCAGAGAATGCAGTCACTGGCCTTTCCTGCATTTGCTGTCACAACATTTTCATAGTAAAAATTGGCATTATGATTGTTGAAGACACGCATGGAATTGAGAAGGGAAAAAATATCTGGAATAGGAATCTTCTTCGGGCAGTGATTTTCTTCGATGCAGTAGCGGCACGCCGTACAAGGGACAGCGTCAAGCTGGCTGAAGACTTCGACAACGCCGTCTAGGGTTCTTTTTTCTTTATCCGTAAGAGGTTTGAAATCCTTCATGAAAGACGTATTGTCCGCCACCTGGGAAAGCGTGCTCATGCCCGATAAAACCATGAAAATTCCCTCATGACCTGCCACGAAACGAATGGCATAGCTTGCGTTTGACGCCTTGGGATAAGCGCCCTGCTGGAGGGTATCGAAAAGATGCTGCGCCTTTGGCGGCAGCTTTACAAGACTCCCGCCCTTAACGGGTTCCATGACAATCACGGGTTTATGAAAGCGGAGACATGTCTCATAAACCCGTCTTGCGTCAACGGCAGTGCTTTCCATATCAATATAGTTCATCTGGATCTGGACAAATTCAACATCCGGGTGATCTCCCAAAATCCGTTCCAAGACCTCTGCCTTATCATGGAAAGAAAGGCCCACATGGCGGATCTTGCCTTCTTTTTTAAGGGCAAAGGCGGTCTCATAAGCATGGCAGCGCTGGAACTTATCATAGTTGCCAAGATTCTGGGCATGCATCAGGTAAAAGTCAAAATAACTGACGCCGCACCATTGAAGCTGTTTTTCAAAAAAAGGCCGGATATCTGATTCTTGATCAAAATAAGGGGCCGTGAGCTTATTGGCAAGAAGGTAGGCTTCCCGCGGGTAGCGGCTCGTCAAGGCCTCGCGGAGCGCTAGTTCCGATTCACCATTAAGATAAGGATGAGCCGTATCAAAGTAATTGAAGCCTTCCGACAGAAAAAGATCCACCATCTTTGAAAAAGCTGCAAGATCAACTTTCTCCCCAATCATGGGAAGACGCATGGCTCCAAAACCAAGTTTTTTCTTCACTTCTGGAAATCCCGTCTGCATTGTCATCCCTCTCTTTCTAAAAGCACCGTTTTCATAAAATAATGCGTCCTCGTTCTTTCTCATTATTTTACAATGGAGAAAATAGAAAAGAAAGAATAAAAAACATCGAAGGAATGCGAAAAAGGGTCTCTTCCGAAAGGTACCCCTTAAGGAAAAGACCCCCATGCCCCGCCTTAGGCGGAATAAGGAACGATATAACACCACGAGGTCACCAAGGGTGAACCCAAAAGGCTTTATGTTCTTTCAGGCCTTGATTCTAAACGGCAAAGGTGAGCCTCATCTGGTGCCACACGACATTTCCGTGTGTTGAGCCCGAAACCCCCTCATCGACAAAGCCAAAACGGGCATAGTAATGAATCAAGCGTTTCTTACAGGTAAGGACAAGACCTTTGCGGCCTTCCTTACGGGCCTGTTCAATAAAAGCCATAAGGACCTTAGCAGCAAGACCCTGACATTGATAATCTGGATCCGTATCAAGCCCAAAAATCATCTGCCAGGCCCCATTTTCATCATGCATACCTGCCTTTTCATACATTTCATCCGTAAGATTCCTTTCATCCGTCACAAATCCATTGACAAACGAAACCAGACGTGTCCCGTCAAATAAGAGCAGAAAATGATTCGGGTAGACCGCAACCCGGTCCCTTACAGAAGCTTCCGTCGCCGCCTCCAGTTTGGGAAAACAGCGTGCTTCTAGGGCTGCAATGGCCGCAACATCTTCTTTTGTCGCCTTCTTCAGTTCCATATCCAAGTCCTTTCTTACGGGCGTTAGGCCCGTCCTTCTTCTTGTTTCTTCTTCAATATATCGATGATGGTCTTTTCCGTCTCCACCATTCCAGGGGAAGCGATGAGGCCCATATTGCGCAGGGTATCTTCTGCTGTTTTACCATTGATTCCATGGTTACTGAAGATATAGCGACCCCGCATGGCAAGTTCTGCCGATGTGAACGAAAGTTCTACTGCTGTAATGCCCTTCATGATACACCCTTGGTTGCCCCCATCGCAAATCATGCCGGTAATGGAACTTGCCATGTTGCTAATTGCTTTTTGGATTTCGTCATGGCCGCCGCCCATGAGATAGACAAGTCCGCAGGCCGCCCCCGTTCCCGCTGCAATGGCACAGCCGCAGAAGGCCGAGAGTTTCCCCGAATATTCCTTGATGTACATACAAACAAGATAACTAAGGCAAATCGAACGAAGAAGCGCCTCTTCCGTTAAATTCCACACTTGCTGATAGGCATATAGAGGCATAGTTGCCATGATTCCATGGGCCCCTGATCCAGTAATGCTCATAGCAGGAAGATTGAGTCCAATCACACGGGCTTCAATAGCTGCATTGCAAAACAAGTTGGCGGTTCGAATGGCATCCTCCGAAACTAGTTTATTATCATTCATGACTTTTAAAGTCCGTGCAAAAGTTGTCTGTTGATTCCGGAGAGCTTCCTCAGCCAAAGCCCGATTCATGATCACCGCCTCTTTCACAAAGGCGATTTCTTCATAGGGTACGGTCTTTATGTAGTCCAGTATGTCCTCTATGCTGCAGCGATGGATGAAGGGAATTTCATTTTCTTCTGCCTGAGCAAGATTATCCGCTGAATAAATGGTCTTTCCATCTTCTTTTATTTCTACCACATGAGTATGGGCATCGCGAATCACGACTTCCGCCTCATGTTTTTTCCCCATGACTACTGCGCGAATCTCAATACGACTTGTAATGCGATCCATAATGACATCGATGATCCCATTTTTGACAAGCCCTTCAGCTTTCTTGACATCTTCTTCCGTTACACCGTCAAGACAGAGGAGTTCCTTTTGCGGATCTGCCGCAACCAAACCAAGGGCCGCGGCAAAATCGTTTCCTACATGGGTCGTATTAGGGATACCACAAGTAAAAGCATTCTTATATAGCCCGCTCGTCAGGTGAAGGACTACCCTTGTCACTTCTTCAGGCAGATGGTTCCGCGCCAACGCTACAGCAAAGGCAATTGCTGCCGGTTCAGTTACACCTAAAGCAGGTTTCATATCTTCTTTGATCAGTCTCGTCAATGCATGCATAAGGCTTCGATCCTTTCTGAAAGTACAGCCATGATAATACCACAAGGTCATCACAGAAGAAACCCGCAAAAGAGAAATCTCACACTTTTGCGGGTAGGGGGTAAACTATTTGAGACAATCCTTGAGAGATAGGGTCTTGGTTCCATCCTCTAAAATCATGCAAGGAATGCCAAGACGCTGTGTTCCACAAATATCCTTATAAAGTGCATCTGTTTCACGAAGTGTCAAGTATTCCTTAAGTCCGGCATGACTTCCTAAAATGTCAACAAAATCAACTTCATACCCCTTTTCTGCAAGAACATGAAGCGCATAGAGGGTATCAGGACACTGATGACTTCCAATGATTTTGATCTGCATAAAAACATCTCCTTTCAAGGCTCAGCTTATCTATTCAGAACAGTTGCAGCTATGATCATGCTTTTTATCCATCCAATCTTTTCCTTCAACCATGCGGGTAATCATCATAGAAGCAACGGTATCACCACTGGCATTGAGGCAGGTTGCCATAGGATCAACGAGGTACCCAATCGTTGCAATGAGGGGAAAAGCTTCCTGAGGGAACCCGAACAGCGTTACAATAAGAAGTTCCCCAACAAGACCGCCGCCTGGTGCTCCTGATAGAACAAAGGCACTCAAAATGGAAACGATGATGGCTTTGATATAGACATCAACCCCAATAAAAGGAATGTTGAAGATACCAAAAAGGAAGGCAATCTTGACGATGGAGGAAAGAACCGAACCGTCCATGTGCATCGTTGCACCCATAGGCAGTACAATGCCGTAAATATCTTCTGGGACGCCGATTTCTTCACAGGCAATCATGCTTGTTGGAAGTGTTGCATTGGAACTTTGCGTACCAAAAGCCGTAATGGCAGGGTTCAATATATTGCTCCAAAATGCGCGGACACCTCGTTTGCCGCCCGCATAATAAGCATATCCACTGAAAAAGATGACAAAATAGAACACACACATGGGGTAGTAGATGAGCATCGTCCGCCCATAATGACCAATAAGCTGGGGTCCATACTCTCCGACGAGATTGGCAAAGTAAGCGCCAAGACCAATTGGAGCAAGTTTCATGACCATATCAATGAGTGTCATGATAACACAATTGATGTTAGCAATGACTTTTCCCAGAGGAGAATCTTGCCCGCCATTCATGGAAACCGCGACACCTGTGAAAATGGCGGCAATAATGCAGGGGAGCATATTGGAACGGCTGAAAATTTTTGGAAAATCATCGACAGTGAGTGTTTTGACAAGCATTTCTCCAGCGGAAATCGGTTTTGCAAGTTCAACACCCTGCATGGAAACCTGAACTCCACTAGCTGGCGGGAAAATATTGACCACAATGAGAACAACAGCAGCTGCAAAAAGACCCGTTGTTACAAATGTGAGGATAAGGCTGCCCAAGATTTTCCCTAATCGTTTGAGATTCAGCATACTGCCGACGGCATTGGCAATAGAGAAAAAGACCATAGGGGCTACGATTGTAAACATCAGGTTAATAAAGATATCCCCCAAAGGTTTAAGGACTGCGGCCTGTTTTCCCCAGATGACACCAATGAGAGCTCCGAGAAAAATTCCTCCTAAAAGAATCAGAGGAAAGCGATAGGACTTCCAAATCTCATTCTTGTTCATTTTGTTCTCCCTTTCTCTTTCAGCGTTTCCGTCATCCTTCCCCTCGATTCAAAGACAACGAAAATAGGTCAGCATATAATTGGATTGAGTATATATAGATGAACAAATATTGGATACTTATTTACGGATTTTTTCCACAGCTCTTTTCAGCTGCCCCAACGCTTTTTCCAAGGTCTTCCGAGGACAAGCCACATTAAGACGCATATAACCACTTAAAGAGCGGCCAAAAGAATGACCAGGATTGAGTCCTAGTTTTGCCTGATGGATGAAGAAATCCACCAGTTCATCATTCGTCATATGAAGATCGCGGCAATCAAGCCACATAAGGTACGTTGCATCCGGAAGATTTGGTTTGATTTCAGGAATATATTCTTTACAATAAGAACGAACAAAATCAAAATTATCCGAAATGTAGGCAAGAAGCTGTTCCAACCACTCTTCCCCTTCACGATAAGCAGCTTCCATAGCCACAGAACTAAAAGCATTGTTACGGTGAATATCCATGCTGGACCAATAGGTGTCAAAGCGGGCTTTCATATCCTCATCAGGAAAAATTGTTGTTGACGCCTGAAGTCCTGCTAAATTGAAGGTTTTTGTCGCCGATACGCAGGTAATAATATGATCCTTATAAAAGGGAGCCGCAAGAACTGTCGGAGTATGTTTCTTACCATGGAAAATAAGGTCGGAATGAATTTCGTCAGAAACGACGAGAAGTCCGTATTTTTGGCAAATTTTCATCATCTTCTGGATGTCTTCCGCTGTCCAGACGATACCCAAAGGATTATGAGGATTGCAGAAAAGGAACACCTTAGCGTCTTTTGCCTTTTTTTCAAAATCCTCAAGATCAACGGTCCACCCTGTTTCAGTACGGGTCATCTGCGTTTCCGCTACAGTTCGTCCCGTATGTTCCGTAATATCATAGAACTCGGAATAAACAGGCGTCTGGAACAGAATACGGTCTCCTTTTTTTGTAAAAAGCTTGATCAGGGAAGCCATTGCGGGAACAACTCCGATGGCCCAACTCATAAGACGGGTATCAGGATTCCACTGATTGCGTTTTTCTTCCCATTCCCTAACAGCTTCAAAATAACTTGCGGGACGGGATGTATAGCCCCAAATTCCTTCTTCAGCCTTCTTTCTGCATGCGTCAATGATGGGCTGAGCCGTACGAAAATCCATATCCGCTACCCAAAGGGGGATTACATCCATAGTTCCAAAGACCTTTTCCCGCTCATCATACTTGGAAGAACGATTTTGACTCCGATCGATGACTTCATCAAAGTTGTATTTCATAAAAATGTCTCCTTATTCCTTTACTGCCACAACTTCAATCTCTACCCGCGCGCCTTTGGGAAGAGCTCCAACCTCAAACGCTGCCCGAGCAGGGAAAGGTTCCGCAAAATAAGTCCCATACACAGCGTTCATGGCACCAAAATCAGCTATATCCGCTAAGAGGACTGTTGTTTTCACAACATGTTCCATACCAAGATCGGCCCCTTGAAGAATTGCCTTGATGTTTTCAAGAGACTGACGGGTTTGTTGTTCTATGGATTCCGCGGGAAATTCTCCCGTTTGGGGATCAACGGGCAGTTGGCCCGAAACATAAAGAATGGATCCTTTTGAAAGGATTCCCTGACTGTAAGGCCCAATGGCTTTAGGTGCCTTTTCGGTTCTTATTTCTTGTTTCATGATAGCCTCCTTGGTCTTTCTTAGTTGGCCTCATTATAGCTATATTTGAATTATTTAGAAAATTTTATTTTTCTCATAAAATGATAAATAATGAATCATTTTACTTCTTTACATGAGAAAAAGGGTTGTTTTTTCCTTTGTTTCCCTTTAAAATGAAAAAGTCGATTGATTTCATTTTAAATTTGGATTTATAGGAGACAGCCATGGAACCTCTTAAAGAAATTGGAAGCAAGATCAAATTCTACCGTATCCAAAAACATATGACCATCAAGGATTTGGCTGAATCCATCTGCAAAAGTCAAGCAACACTCTATAAGTACGAAAAAGGGCAAATTGCACTCGACCTATCCGTTCTCTATGACATAGCATCGGCTCTTTCTATACCCGTGACAGCACTTCTTTATGAACCACCCCTTCCCAAAAAAGAAATGGCGGCAAGTATTGTGCCTGCTTTTTTTCTGGCCTCACATCCTTTTATGCCTACACCTATGATGGACGACAGAAGAAAATTCGTGAAAGTCTTATTGAGTGCATTCAAAAGGCTGAAGAGACCGATTCTAGTAACGGTCTCATTCCTTCCCCTTTTTTAGGAGAAGGGAGCTATCTCGTTAAAATGTATATGAATCTTCTCCAAAACGATAATGAACATCTTTGTGAGGATTCTTACTTAGGCCATATGGTTCATTTTGGTGCCATCACAAACTTTATATTTCAAAATTGCAATGCCCGTCTGGATCAGTACATGATTTCTGTTCCCTCACCTTATATAGATAGTGAAACAAAATGGGGTCTGGCATTTGGGATTTCCTCCCGTCCGCTCATGCCCACCGCTGGCAAGGTCCTGCTTTCTAAAGTAAGGATTCCCAAGACCAAGGAATTTGCCAAATCGCTAATCCTCACCAAGGAAGATTATCGCCTTATGAAACTCTATAACTATATGGTTGTTGTATAATAAAACCCAAAAAGGGCCCTTCGAGAAGCCGATGCTCTCTTAGGTCCCTTTTTCTTATCATATTCTTTTCAGCAATTCAGAGTCATCCCAGCTATGCTGGGATAAAGTTTTCTGCCTCATTTTTCCCAGGCATTTATATGCCTCAAGTAAAACTGCTTTTTCCTGAGCTAATCCATTCATCAATGGATGCTTTTTTGAAACGCCATTGCCGCCCAATTCGCACAGCCGGGATTCCCCTTCCCGACCGGATCCAAAAACGGACAGTTACGGAGCTTACCCCTAGATATTTTGCTACTTGTTCGATTGAAATCCATTGATCTTTAACGTCTGCCATATGTACCAATCCTCCATATTCTCCAAATTCCTTTTCTGCATTGCATAGAACGTGCACCAGAATTCCACTATTACAGTACCATACCGACATCTATTTTTCACTTCTCAATTTCTTACATTATTTTGTAATAGTTTTTATTCAAAAAATTGATTTTCTCTATATCCTTGTCCAAATAAGGACGTTCTGGGCAATCAATTTCCGGTATGTTCATTTTTTCTTTATCTTTTACGGGATCTATCGTTTTTTATGCACGTTTTTTTCTTTTCCCCCATCAAGTGAATCTTTTTCCTATCTGGTTATACCTAATACATCTACTAGTTGATTTCTCTAATCGCAGCGCCTCTTTTCATGGAAACGCCAAAGCGCTTCGTAATCATCTCTTTATTTTACTAAACAAAGAGACTTTATTATTATACTATAGTTCGAATTGTATGGGACTTTAAAAAAATTGAAAAATACGCTATAACAAATAAATATTACTTGCAATAACTTTTTTATCAAAAAGTTAGGGTTAACCATTGGGTTCTCATAAGAAAAAACTCCCCACAGAAGACGTTACCATCCTTCTTTGGGGAGTTCCTACATGAGGGGACCGGCAGCAAACCAACATCCACCCATTCATTTCAACTGAAATTGCTTTTTCCCGATTTAATCCATTCATCAATATCCGAGATCCGAAAACGCCATTGACGGCCAATACGGACAGCAGGGATGTCCTTTCCCGAGCGGATCCAGAAACGTATGGTCACAGCGCTGATGCCAAGATATTCAGAAAGTTCCTCAATGGAGATCCACTGTTTCTCAATCTTTGACATAGAGCATCCTCCTTTCCGTGATTTGATGGGCCATGCCTTCGCAAAGTAAGCAGAAATCATTATAGCAGATTTATATTTCCTTTTCAATTGATTTTAATATATTATTTGATATTTATATTTATTTTATTATTAAATCAATTATCAATTATATAATTTTTTCTTTATACTGAAATTGTTTATTCTTATTCCATCTTTCACTATGATTCTTTTATTCTATTTGTAAAAGATGAAAATTTCATGAAGATTTTACTCTTGCCAATTCATCATCGCGATTTTCTTCTGTTTTCTCTAAATCTCTTTTGTTTTTACCTTTTTATTGTAGTGAATGCATCCTATCAAAACAACAAGTTCCAATCTATAGGAATAGCAAGATCTACAAAATCATAAGAAAAAAATTATTTATGAATGCATGAAAGAAGCGGGGCCTATTCTCTTATGCCCCGCATTTATCATCCGATACGAATCAGCAGCCATTTTCAGGCTGTCATACGAGTTCACTTCTTCCGGATTCAATCCATTCATCAATCTCTTCAATCCGAAAGCGCCATTGACGGCCAATCCGGACAGCCGGAATATCTTTTCCCGAACGGATCCAAGAGCGAATGGTCACGGCACTGATACCAAGATACTCAGACAGCTCTTCAATGGATATCCACTTATGGTCCACCATCATCCTCTCCCATCTCTTTCCGTATTGATAACCATGATACAGCTTCATGTTTATTACGGTTATTATGGTTATTATGGTATTTATTTTCTTTAGTTGGTATTATACTACAAAAAGAAATATAATAAAAGTTGCAATTTTCTTACTTATTATCAAAAAAAAAAAAAAAAACGCTAATATATTAAATTATATAAAATTATACGAAATTATATAGGATAATATATATATTTTCTTTTTCCTTATAGTTTTTATTATTCGCACAAAAAAGAGACCCCTAAGCTTAATGATGCTTACTGAACCAGCCTCAGGGTCCCTCACTTTTTACCCGATTCTATAAAAAGTCTTCCGATCCTGTAGACGGAGGAATATGTGCACACGCCTTTGTTCAGGCGCTGAAATTGCTTCTTCCTGATTGGGTCCATTCATCGACGTCCTCGATCTTGAAGCGCCACTGACTGCCAACCCGAACAGCTGGAATATCCTTTTTCGAACAGATCCAAGAGCGATTGGTCACGGTACTGACATCAGGATATTCAGAACGTTCTTCAATGGATATCCACTTTCTTTAAATTTGAGATATAGCCAGCCTCTCCTTACATGAAATCCATGAGTGACTGAGAAGAAGACGCATCTCGATTTCCTTGGCATCCTGAGAAAAGCCTGACGCGCATTTATGAGCAGATGGCAATCCTTTTGACCTCTTATTCATGGCGTATTCCGCAGCCCAGCAAATCGTATAAAAAGATGAAATCAGTCCCCACCTTTCGTCATCGTGTCCGAATCCCAAGTCCTCATCAAAAAGAAATCATCTTTCTTATGATTCTTCATATCTACTTTTTCTTATCATTCTATTCATCCTTTGATGATTTAGATTGTACTAAAATTTAAATTACATGTAAATTTAGTATTTTCTAATTATAGCGATATCCATAGTAGATAAGGATCCACCCGCAGGATACAAACACATTGTCTTCATCGCAAAAAAGACCCTGCCCTTTTTCAGGCAGAGCCTTCTTTCCCATGGAAAAAGAGGAAAAAATCGGTCAATCATCGAAATTGCTTTTTCCTGATTTGATCCATTCATCAATATCCTTGATTCGGAAACGCCACTGCCGCCCCACCCTTTTTCCAGGCAGGTTCTTTCCACTGCGCAGCCAGTAGCGAACCGTCACAGGACTGACACCGATATATTCGGCGACTTCTTCAATATTGATCCAACGCTCTTTATTTTCATTCATAAGCCCTCGCAATCTACGGCCGCCAGAAAAATCAATTCTGGCTCCTACCGCCCTGCACAGTTCATCCTTATGGAAGGTATGAACCCCTACGACGCTCACCGTATCTCTTTCAGGAATCGTGCTGCGATTTATTTTTTGAATGATGACGATTTATCTTTCATTGAATCATTCTTATATCAAATATATTATATAGTAAATATTTTATAACTTAAAGTTTTGTCCTTTATATCACGATGTTAAAGTAATATTAAGTACCAAGTTTTACAATTTATAAAAATCTACATCTTTTATTTATCAATTTGATAACAAACCCTCCAAATTGTAGACAACTCTTCTCCACGCCTTCCCAAAATCAACATTTGCAATTCTTGTCATTTTAGATTATAATCTTTCATATCCCTGTGTGGCTTGACGCGGGGATCTTTATGCGGATGTGGCGGAATTGGCAGACGCGCTAGACTTAGGATCTAGTGTCTTCGACGTGCAGGTTCAAGTCCTGTCATCCGCACCAAAAAAGGACCTATCGCTTTGAGCGACAGGTCCTTTTCCTTTTTCATTTACACCAAACGACGTTCATAGGGATCACTGCTGATTCCCTTTTTTAGGATTTGTTTGGCCCATTCCTGGGCGCAAAAGAGGGAATGGTCCTTATAGTTGCCGCATTCCTTTTCCTTTGTTCCCGGCACGTCTTCCCATTTTGTCGTTACAATAAGTTCCAACGCTTCCTTGAGGGCTTTTGCCACGTCCCTGGGATCATGGTGGCCCCAGCACAGGAGATGGAAACCTGTGCGGCAGCCAAAGGGAGAGCAGTCAAGATATCCTTTGATGCGAGGGCGTAGATAAAGGGCCAAAAGATGCTCTAAGGTATGCATGCCCCCTGTAGGGATTTCTTCTTTGTTTGGCTGGGCCAGGCGGACATCAAAATTGGAGACAATATCGCCGTGTTCCCCTTGTTCTTCCCCAATGAGACGTACATAGGGGGCAATGACCTTTGTATGGTCAAGGGTAAAGCTTTCGATGATAACTTTTTCCATGATTGTTCCTTTCCGCGTTATCGCATGACAGCAAAAGTCGTACATAAATCAAAACTCCCCACCCTCTTTGAGGATAGGGAGCTTACAGTTGAAGTGGTGATCCACCCGGGATTCGAACCCGGGACACCCTGATTAAAAGTCAGGTGCTCTACCAACTGAGCTAGTGAATCAAATGGCTGGGGCAGCTGGACTCGAACCAACGCATGCGGGAGTCAAAGTCCCGTGCCTTACCGACTTGGCTATGCCCCAATAAGCCCAAAAAAAGTGGGGTGGCTAGTGAGGATCGAACTCACGCGTGCCGGAGCCACAATCCGGTGTGTTAACCGCTTCACCATAGCCACCATGTCGTACTTATCAGCGACTTTGTCATTTTACCACATCTTATAGGGTGTGTCAACAAAATTGTAAAAGGAAAAACAGGGCGGCAAAGGGAGCCTTCCGGCAACAGCCCATCTTTTAGACTGCGGTTCAGTCCACACCGGCAAGGGTCCGATGAGCAAGGCCAACAGCCATTTCATTGAGGTTCAGAACGCCAACACTCATGAAGATGGCGACGCAGACGTGTTCCCCATAACGAGCAATGCCCACCTTGCCGCCGACATTAAAGCCCGAGGCTTTGGCAATAACCTGGCTTAGGGCTTCATGGGCAGCACCTGCCACAGTTCCAGCCCCGACGTGACTGTCTGAGACGATATGCTGCCGTTCGGCCGCCACCATGGCACGTTCCACAATCTTTGTGACGCTTGGCAAAAACTCACCGCCAAAATTAACGGCAGCCGTACGGAATCCTTCTTTGGCGTAATTTGCTTTCAGGCGGTCCTCATCGTCCCTTGTTTCAGACATGGCCATGCGCAGGGCCGCTCTCCCAACATCAATGCTGAAAATTTCTTTTTCCATTGTTTTGCTCCATTCCTACTTCGATTCATCAATAGGACCGATCACCCATGAGGGGATGATGGACCCGTTTCAGTGTCAGTTTCTTAGCAATCTCCACAGCTTCCTTGAGGTGAACATCGGTTTTAAAATCCTTGTCCTCAAAAATACACATGGGATCGTCCACACCAATCTCACTGCCCGGCATATATAGATATTGGTCATTATCTGGATCACCGAGGATGTACCCAGCTCTCAGTTCTTCTGCAATGATTACGGACACAGCGAGGCCTCCTTTGCTTTTTCTGTCCTACATACTGCATTTATTGTAACAGGTGCCGGCCATTCATGCAATGGATTTGCCACGCTCCCCCTCTTTCTTTTAGCTGCAGAAAAGGACGCGATCTGCTATACTGGAAAGCATAAAGGAGGATGCCCTATGGAACTTACGCTGCTGCCTGATGGAATCTATGAGCGCGTCATTTCAGACGAACTCGGGAAGGTGCTTGACGAGGCAAGCAAAGAAGAACAGATTTGGAAGGAGACGGAGACGGTCGATTCCCAGGAAGGGGCCCGTTATCTATCTGATTATGCCGGCCGCCTCATTCACTGTTGCCTAAAGGAAATCGCCGATCAGGATGAAGAAGGAAGTACGGCCCTTAGTAAGGAACTTCATCTTGTCAATGACCTCATCCGGCTTCTTTCAAAACGCATGGAAACCTTAGGCGAAGGCCACACCGTAAGCCGTGAGGATTTTCTTCTCACCCAGCTGAAACGGCGTCAGAATACCCTCAAGGAAATCATTCTGGAGCGGCCTTTATCGGGGCTTTCCCATTCCACGCTCTTTACCAACAGCAAAAAGGACGTTTCCCTTGTAACGGAACTGCAGCGGGAAATCCAATCCGCGGACCGCATCGACCTGCTCGTTTCCTTTATCAAATATTCAGGGTATATTATGATCCGCCCCTATCTCCAGGAATTCACCCGCCATGGAGGAAAGCTCCGCGTCCTTACGACAACCTATATGGGTGCGACCGATCCCAAGGCCGTAGCCGAGCTGGCGGCTCTTCCCAATACGGAGGTCCGGATTTCCTACAATGTCAAGGAAACGCGTCTTCATGCCAAGGCCTATATTTTTTACCGCAGCAGCGGCTTTTCCTCGGCTTATGTCGGATCATCAAATCTCTCCCATGCAGCCATCGCCGATGGACTTGAATGGAATATGAAGATCACCCAGCAGGATATGCCCCTTGTCATGGAAAAAATCCATACGACCTTTGATACATACTGGCATAGTGATGAATTTCAGGACTTTAGCGAAAAAGACCGTCCGCATCTTGAAGACGCCATTGATGCTGAACGGGGACGGGGCAAAAAGGAAGGTTCCGCCCTTTCCTATGCTTTCCGAATCCGTCCCTACCCGTATCAGGAACAGATCCTTGATGCCCTGCAGGCTGAGCGGCAAATCCATCACCGCACGCGCAATCTCGTTGTTGCCGCTACGGGTACAGGAAAAACCGCCATTGCAGCTTTTGATTACGCTCGCTTTGCCAAAAATAGAAACAAGGAAACCCGTCTTCTTTTTGTGGCCCACCGGGAGGAAATCCTCACCCAATCCCTTTCCGCCTTTCGTCAAGTCCTCCAAGATCCAGGCTTTGGGGAACTTTCCGTAGGAAACTTCAAGGCCAAACGGGCGGACCATCTTTTTATCTCCATTCAAACCTTTCAGCACCAGCGTCTGTGGGAAAAACTTGATTCCCATTACTATGACATGATCATTGTTGACGAATTCCATCATGCAGCAGCACCGAGTTACCAGAAACTGCTCTCCTATTTCAAGCCAAGGATCCTTCTGGGCCTTACGGCAACGCCAGAACGCATGGATGGGAAAGACATCCTCTCTTATTTTGATGGTCATATGGCAGCGGAAATCCGTCTTTCTGAAGCGATTGAAAGACGTCTCTTGGTTCCTTTCCATTATTTTGGCGTAGAGGACCCCATCGACTTGAGTCACGTTGCTTGGTCAAAGGGGCAGTATGAAACAGATGAGCTTATCCATCTTTATGCTAGGGATCATACGGCAGAGATCAGGGCCAACGCCATCTTAAGGGCTCTCACTCGCTATACCAGTGATCTGCGGGATGTAAAAGGCATCGGTTTTTGCGTTGGAATCCAGCATGCCGAATTCATGGCCCGTTTCTTCACCAAGGCGGGGATTCCTTCCCTTGCCCTATCGGGGGATACACCTGATGAAGTGCGCCGGAAAGCAGCAGCTGACCTAGCTTCCGGCAGGCTGACCTTCCTTTTTGTTGTCGACATCTTTAATGAAGGCGTCGATATCCCCGCCGTCAATACGGTACTTTTCCTGCGTCCCACGAACAGTCTCACCATTTTTTTACAGCAGCTGGGACGCGGCCTGCGCCTTTTTGAAGGCAAGGACTGCCTTACGGTCCTTGATTTTGTCGCTCAGGCAAACCGAAAATACGACTTTGCTTCCCGTCTTTTTGCCCTCATGGGGACAAGGAACCTCTCCATTCGCCGTGAAGTTCAGCTAGGCTTTCCCCACGCACCCAAGGGCTGCTGCATTCAGCTGGAAAAAGTTGCCCAGCAAAGAATCCTTGAAAATATCAACAGCCAGCTAAAAGGCCTTTCCTACTATATGGAAACCATTCGTGAACTTTACGAGATAACAGGGAGCGTACCGACACTTGCGGAATTTTTCAAAGCTTCCGGCATCGATCCCCACCTTTTTTATAATGGGAAGCGAACCTACACAAGGCTGCTCATGAAGGCCGGCCTCATAGAAGAACGGGAAGAAAGCCTTGAGGAAAAAGTCCTCATGAGAGCTTATCCGACGCTCCTTTCCCTGGATTCCCCGCACTGGATTTCCTATCTCAAGGAAAACCTGAAAGCTCCTCAACGGCCAACAACGATTCTTGATAGGGAATATGCGGCCATGCTGTACCACACTCTTCTTTCAAAGGATCTGGAAGCCCTTGGGATTATTTCCCCAGAAGCGCTCATCTTGAGCCTTAGCCACTGGCATCCCTTTATCAAGGAACTGGAGGCCTTTTTGACGATGCAGGAAAACGCCCTGTCCTTCCTGCCCCAGTCCCCCGGGGTCCTTTATCCCTGTGCCCTTGAAGTCTATTGTCACTACACAAGAAACCAAATCTTTGCCGCGCTTGGGTACGATCATCCCAGTTCCATCCGCGAGGGCGTCAAGTTCATGACCCCAGAAAAGAGTTTTGCTGTCACCCATCCAACGGATGTCTTTCTTGTAACCCTGAATAAATCAGACCGCGACTTTTCGGAGACAACACGTTATGAAGACTATTCCATCGATCGGATGACCTTTCACTGGCAAAGCCAAAGTACGACGACACCCCATTCAAAGACGGGGCAGCGTTATGAAAGGCTGTGCAGGGAAAAGGAAAAAGCGGGTTATATTCTTCTTTTTGTTCGTGAAAATAAAAAAGATGCCTACGGCGGCACCCAAAGCTATACGTTTCTTGGCCGTGTAAGCATCGAGCGTCTTCAAGGCTCACAGCCCATGACCGCGATCTTGAAACTTGCCCTGCCCCTATCTGCCGGCCTCCTCACGGAAACCGACGCAAGCGGCGTCCTGTAAAGTCCTGTAAATGAAAGATCCCAACAAACGCGTCACATAGACCATTCGTTGGGATCTTTTGTGTTATGCTATACCAAATCGTCAAAGTCAAAAGCGGCGGCTTTCGTGTAGTTCGTTACTTTCGCTTCAAAAAAGTCCGTTTTCGTTCCATTGAGATTGGAGAAGCTTTCAATCCATTCCATGGGATTCTGACTGATTTCCGGGTAAAGGGGCGCAAGTCCAATGGCTTCAAGGCGGATATTGGCCAAATACTTGATGTACTTTTCGATCAGGCCATTATTGAGCCCCAGAATCTTATCATCCGTAATATACTGGCCCCATTTGATTTCATTTTCCGCACCCTGACGGATCATGTCGGCAATATGAGCATCCTGCTCCTTTGTAAAAAGATCGGGCCGTTCATGACGCAGTTCGCGGAGGATATTCTGGAAGAGAATGAGGTGCGTCACTTCGTCACGGTTGATATATTTGAAGATGGTGCTCGTTGCGGTCATTTTCCCCTGGCGGGCCAAGGTGTAAAAGAAACTAAAACCTGAGTAGAAATAAATGCCTTCAAGGATATAGTTTGCCACAATGGTATGAAGGAAATTGCCTTCGTTCGGATCATCGCTGAAGCGCTGATACGCATCGGCAATAAACCGATTCCGTTCCAATAGCGTCGAATCCGTGCGCCATTCATCATAAATCTTATCCCGTGTAATGGGATTTGTCACCGTATCAAGGATATAGGAATAACTCTGCGCGTGAATTTCCTCTTGAAAAGCCTGGATATTTAAGAGGGACGCCACTTCCGGTGCCGTGATATAACGACTTATGTTTGGCAGGTTTTCGCTCTGGACGCTGTCAAGAAAGTTCAGGAAAGAAATAATCTTATCGAAGGCACGGCGCTCGCTGTCCGTAAGGTACGGGAACTGCTTGATATCTTCGTTCAAGGAAATTTCTTCGGGGATCCAGAAGTTATTGAGCATGGTCCGGTAAAGTGTATTGGCCCAATCATATTTGATTCGGTTCCATTCGCGCAGGTTTGTCGTATTACCGCCAATCATGGCCTGGGTCCCGCGCTGCCCATGTTCATTAAAAATAAGTTTCTTTTTCATCTTGCGCTCCTTCTCACACAGTCAGGATGAACAGCTCGTGCATTCATCCATTTCAAGGGACTGGTTCCGCACATAGTAAATGGTCTTGATGCCCTGTTTATAGGCTTCAATATAGAGGTTCAGTATTTCCGAGGCCTTCATGCGGGGCGTGATATAAAGATTAAAGGATTGGGCCTGATCGATGTGGCGCTGACGGGCTGCATTGGCACGAATGGACCACTGCTGGTCAATGGTATGAGCTTCCTTATAGAGCCAGAATGTCTTTGGGTTAAGGTCCGGTGCCGTTTTCGGGGTAAAGGATCCTTGTTTTTCCTCTATGAAGAATTTCTTGAAAATAGGATCGATGCCAGCCGTTGTATTGGCAATGTTGCTCGTTGAACCGGTTGGCGCCACAGCAAGGAGATACCCATTGCGCATACCGTACTTGTGGACGTCGGCAGCAAGACGCTGCCATTTTTCACTGGTATAGCCGCGCCGGGTAAAGTATTTGCCCGTATCCCATTCAGATCCCTTGAAGGCAGGATAAGCCCCCTTTTCTTTGGAAAGTTCCATGGACGCTTTGATGGCATAGTAGGCAATCTTTTCAAAAAGGGCATCAGCCGCGGCTATGTGTTCTTTTGATTCCCAGCGCAGGCCGTGCTTTACAAGATAATGGTGGTAGCCGCTCGTGCCAAGGCCGATGGCCCGGTATTTGTCACAAGTCAGCCGGGACTCCGGTACCGGCGTCTGGTTGATGGTAATGACATTATCGAGCATGCGCACCTGAAGGGCAATCTGTTCTTCCAGGAAATCTTCATCAATCTTGCCAAGGTTGATGGAATTCAAGTTGCAGGTGACCATATCGCCTGGCGCTGTCACTGTCGTAATGGTCCCATCGTCCTCAAGGATTTCTTTTTTGAGGTTCGTAAAGCCCACATTCTGTGCGATTTCATGACACAGGTTCGAAGCATAGATCATCCCCGCGTGCTTATTGGGATTGGCTTCATTGACCGTATCCCGGAAAAAGATGAAAGGGGTTCCCGTTTCAACGGCACTTTTCATGATTTTTTTCATCATCTCAAGGGCGGGGACGCTGATGCCATGGAGACGGGAATCCTTTTCACAAGCAAGGTAATGCTCCGTAAAGGCTTTATCTTCCTCCGTATCGTAGAAGTCTTCCAGAGCAAAGCCCATGACCGTATTCACTTCATGCGGATCAAAGAGGGTAAAATTTTCGCGTTTGATGAGGCGCTCCATGAAGAGGTTCGGAACGGAAATAGAGGGAAAGATATCATGGGCCTTGCGCCGATCATCGCCGTTATTGGTCCTCAGTTCAACAAATTCATAAAAATCCTTGTGCCAAATATCAAGGGTCACCGTCGCGCCGCCCTTGCGCCTACCGAGCTGGTCAACGGCAACAGCCGTATCGTTATAGAGCCGGACCCAGGGAATGACCCCTCCGGAAGAGTTCTTGAATCCCCGGATATCACTGTTGAGGGCCCGAACCTTCCCCAGATAGATGCCTAGGGCCCCTCCATGCTTGGAAACACGGGAGAACTTGCTGTTCACATCATAAATGGACCAAAGGTTGTCATCGACACCTGCCACAAAACAGCTGGACAGCTGATGAAATGGCGTGCCAGCATTAGCAAGGGTCGGCGTTGCCGTTGTCATCTTGAGCTCGCTCATAAGGTCATAGAACTTCTTGGCGTAGGCCACCTTGTTTTTCCCTTCAACGAGAGCAAGATGCATGGCAATGGCCATAAAGCGTTCCTGCGGCAGTTCATAGACTTCCTTGTTAAATCCCCGTACAAGATAACGGTCTGCCAGGAGTTTGAGTCCTTCATAGTTAAAAAGGTAGTCCCGTTTCGGTTTGATATAATCCCCCAATTCCTGGAGCTCATCTTCCGTATAGTCTGTCACAAAAAAATCAGCATATTTCTTCTTGTCAACCAGCATATGGATGAGATTGGAGAAATTCCCATAACCAAAGGCCTTATAACGGCGCTGGATGGCAGCCTCTTTATAGAGGTCAAAGAGGAACAGGCGGGCAGCCACAAACTGCCAATCCGGATTCATCTCCTGAAGGGGTACCCCGCCCCCTTCATGACGGGAGGGAATGACTTTTTCAATGGCCGTGCGGATCAAGGTCTGCTGGATCTGTTTCGTGGTCATACCATCGACAAACTGAAGCTTGGAATCCATTTCAAGCTCCATGGGATCGCATGAATCAAGTCCCAGACAGGCAAAAGCAATCATACGCTTGGTCTTTTCGACGGAAAGGGGTTCAAAATGCCCGTCCCGTTTGCGGATCATGATGTCCATAAGTGGCTTCCTTTCTTGTTCCTAAAAGTAAGAAAGACCACAAGATATAGTGGTCTTTGATTGTTTCTTTGGGTTCCTCATACATTATACGGGCTCATAGTCCATAAATCAAGTAAGAATTATTTTATGATTATTATTATAAAAATAGGAAACAGGACATTATTGTTGGGAAGCATGGGCTCCATTTTTCTGACTGATTTCAAGAAGGTGCCAGACATCGGGCGTTTCAAAGCCATATCGCCAGGCTGCCGTCCCTGCCAGCTGATACTGTATTGCGAGACGGGACTTATAGTAGAGGCTCAAGGCATCTTCCTGCCAAAAGACATAATCCCTGCCGCCTTCCGTATAGGAAACCCGAGTCATCTTTTCCTCTGGGAGCCAGGTCTTCCGGAAGGTCGGAAGGTTCTTTTTATCATGAATGAGCTGCTGGGCCTGCCACATACCAAGGGTTCTCGCCCGATACTCCTTGGTGCCTTCCGGGGCCTCCCATAGGCGCATATAAAGTGGGAGACCAAATAGAAGTTTTTCCGGGGGAACGCCCTGGGCAAGAGTCTCTTGGACCTTCTTTTCATCCCAATTGAAAGAAGCCGTCGGTCCCGGCACTTTACTCAGCCGAGAAAATTGATCATACGTCATGAGAACAAGATAATCCACGCTTTTCGTCAAGGCCTTCCGGTCGTAGCAGCGGGACCAATTGGGATTGCGGCTGGGAGCTGTGACATCCATACTGAGGATCAGTCCCTTCTTTTGGGATTGACGGCGCAGATAGGCCATGAAGCTTGTGAGGGCATCACGATCTTTTTCATAGATGTTCTCAAAATCGATATTGATTCCATCAAAACCGTGCGTTTCAGCCTCTTTCAGGAGCTGGTCAATGATAAAGCGCTGGGCATGGGGGTCTTGAAGGAATTTATGAGTAAGATCCGGATCAAAGGAATTGGTCACAAGCGGCCAGACCTGGTACCCTTTTTTGTGGGCCCGTTCCGTATACCCTGGCACAGCCGCGCCTTCCACCTTTCCATATTCCCCCGTTACACGGTACCAACACGGCGAAACAACGGTCAGGCCTGGGACCTTGGGCAGCGATGAAAGATCCACGCTGGGATCATCCTTATGCTGCCAAACCATACTGATGGGATGCGTCAAGCTAGGCGCCGGTTGGGGCTTAGCTTGGCTGTCCTTTTTAGGGGTGGCGCAGCTTCCCATCCCTATGACAAAGGTGAGGAGTACAAGTCCCAACAAAAAAGAAATTTTTCGCATAGAAGCCTCCTGGATCATTGTTTGTCCTTATTGTATCAGGTACGAAAAAAGAGAGGCCATGAAGAAAATGAAATTCTCATTTTTTCACAGCCTCTCGTACATTTTTTATTTTCTGAAAGCGTCCGTCAGAGGCGGAACAATCTGTTTCTTACGGGACAGGACGCCGGGCATATGGAAGTGACCGTCAGCTTCAGGGTTGCCGAAGGCTTTTTCCAGGACGTCGCCGTTCTTGCCAGCCCAAAGAAGTTCCGTCACTTCCGTCATGATATCCGTAACCATGAGAAGGCTCGTGTCAGATTCACCAGAAGCCACCATTTTTTCCAGTGCGGCCTTCAATGCCGGCCATTTTTCCTTGGCTTTTTCGCCGTCCATGACGTTCACTTGGGCAACGGTGACTTTTCCTTGCGGGAAATCAAATTCCTTCATATCACCGTGGCAGATTTCATCAGGCGTGCTGCTGTTGATGGCAGAACCATGCTGCAGCATATCAAGGGCATAGGCTTTCGGATCCTTGATGCCGGCGATTTCAGCAAGTTCCAGACCAATCTTGCGGTCCGTTTCCGTTGTTGTCGGAGATTTGAAAAAGAGCGTATCAGAGCTAATGGCAGAAAAGAGCAGGCCTGCATACTGCGGCGGCAGGGCAATACCATTTTCCTTGGCCAGTTTGGCAATAATGGTAGAGCAGCAGCCCAGCGGTTCAACGCGCATATAAAGGGGTGCAGCCGTCTTCAGGCCGCCCAAGCGATGGTGATCGATGACTTCCTTTAGGTCCGCATCGGCAAGACCGTCTACAGCTTGGGATTCTTCGTTATGGTCGACGAGGATAAGCTTTTGGCCCGGTTCGACTTCTTCGATGAGTTTCGGTGCTTCCATCTTGAAGGCATCAAGAACGTATTGGGTTTCCTTGCTGACTTTGCCGGCTCTGCAAGCGACAGCCGGTACACCGAGCTGCTGTTTGACATAGGTATAGGTCAAAGCGCAGCAGATGGAATCCGTATCAGGGTTCTTATGACCCGTTACAATCGTCATGTTTTCCATGAATGAACTCTCCTTTTTACCTGTACAGAATTGTATATACACAAAATTATACCACAGTTGGCGCAAATCGTGCCATAAAATGCCGTGCCTCATGGAATCCGTCCATAGCGGCACTCGTGATGCCGCCGGCGTAGCCGGCTCCTTCACCGCAGGGGTAAAGGCCGCGGCAGTTCAGGGACTGTCCATTTTCTCCGCGTACAATGCGCAGGGGCGCGCTGGTTCTTGTTTCCACGCCTATCATAAGACCTTCCCGGCTGAAACCGGGCAGACGGCGTTCAAAATCACGGAGCCCGTTTTCCAAGGGATCGGTGACAAAGTTTGGCAGGATCTTTCTCAAATCATAGGGAACAAGGCCGCGCCGATAGGTTGTCTTAAAAGGAACGGATAGATCCGGTGCCGTATGATCCACAAAGCTGCGGCTTGACTGGGCCGGAGCCCGGTAAGCGCCAGCAGCCCTGTAAGCAAGAGCCTCATAACGGCGCTGAAAGACCATCCCACCCAAAGGACCTTCGGGAAAATCGTCGGGTGTCACAGCAACAACAAGGGCACTGTTGGCCCGACCCGTATCCCTTTTGTAGGGGCTCATGCCATTTACGACAAGTCCTCCTATCTCAGAGCTGGAGGCAACGACTTCGCCGCCCGGGCACATGCAGAAGGAATAAACAGCCCGGCCGGACGCGTCATGATAGATGAGGGCATAGTCAGCAGCCCCCAGCTTCGGATGCGCGGCAAATGGCCCGTATTGAGCCTTGTTGATGAGGGCCTGACTATGCTCAATGCGCACGCCGACAGCAAATGCCTTGGCTTCCATATTGACGCCGCGGGAATAAAGGGCTTCATACGTATCGCGGGCGCTGTGTCCGCAGCAAAGGATGACGCCGTTTGTTTCGAGGCGTTCCCGGCCGTTTAGGGTAACAGCCGTCAGCCCTTTTTTCGAATCCAGATGAAAATCCGTCACCTGTGTTTCATAACGGATTTCCCCACCCGCCTTTTTGATGCGATGGATCAAGCCCGTGACCATGATGCGGAGACGGTCCGTCCCAACATGGGGCTTTTGTTCATACAAGATTTCTTCCGGAGCACCGGCGGCAACAAAGGTTTCAAGGATATGTCCCACAATGGGGTCATTGACCCGCGTCGTGAGTTTTCCATCGGAAAAGGTGCCCGCCCCGCCAGCGCCAAACTGGACATTGCTGACAGGATCAAGTTGTCCCGTTTGCCAAAATGTTTCCACATCTTTTACGCGGTGGGCAAGATCCCGTCCCCGCTCCACTACAAGGGGATGGTAGCCGTTTTCCGCAAGTTCGAGGGCAGCCATCAGCCCGGCAGGGCCAAGTCCCACCACGAGGGGACGCCCGTGCAGCTTTTCGCTTCCAATCTGGGGCTTTGGGGTCTGTGCCCTTTTATAGGGCAGGATGAGCTGCTTTTTTTCAAGACGGCTGCGTTCCCCATTGGTTAGCTCCAAATCAAGGAGCAGATGATAGACAAAGGTGATACTCTTCTTGCGTCGGGCATCGATGGCCTTTTTAAGGAGTGTCACGCGGCGGATCTTTTGGGGAACAATCCCAAGCTGCCGTGCCGCCGCTTCCTCTAGGGTGCGGCGGCTTTCAAGACCGACGCGGAGGTTATTCATTCTAAAAAGCATGGTTTATTGGTCCTTTTCGTTTTTCACGGTGATTTCAACAATGACATTATGTGTATCGGCAAGGACCTTGTCAGGAATCTGGAGAGGCATATTAAGCTCCACATTGCTTGTGATATTGTCAAGGACAATGGGGGCCGTCTTGATTTCCTTCAGTTCTCCCAGGACCTTGGGATCTGCCGTCAGGCGCACGGTCTGGGGCGTGATCTTGGTTCCGACCAGCGTGATGCCACTTGGCAGTTTACCCGAAAGATCGGCTTTGATAGGAAAATCGTTGGTCCCTAGCTGACGCACGATGGTGACCGTCGTCGAAACCTTGCTGGGCGTCACCTTGACATCGTACATTTCGCGGCCCAACTGGTCAACGGCCACGGCGGTCGCATCTGTTTCAAAGTTCTTATCGTGGTTTGAGATATCGACCATGACAAGGACCTTGGCCACTTGATTGATGCGCTCTTCCGCCCCGCTGATTTTCACCTGTAGGGGATTGAGATCCATCCGGCTTACGGTGATGCCGCTATGAGGTACGCCCACAATGCGCGCTTCCAGTTTCATCTCTTTTGAGACCTGTGTATCGATTTCAAGCCGGAGCAGACTCGGCGTGATCTCGATGACCTCGCCGTTCTTGACTTGGGCCGTGACGCGGTAGGTATTGCGTCCTTTGCTGGCCCCCTCAAAATCGATAAAGGCTTTTACATCCGCTGTGCGAAGCGCCGCAATCTGGCTTCGCGTTCCGCTTACGCGCACGTTGACCGTTTCAGGCAAATCCTTGACGAGCATGTCATCCTGAAGATGCACCGTCTGCAGGGGTACGGTAAAGCTACGGGTGGTGATTGGATTCTGTTCATTCATGACATAGACCCAAAGGATGGACGCAACGATGACGCACATGATCCGGGCCAGCCACGAATTTCTTGTTGGGTGTTTACTGCTTAGCATCATCATCGCCTCCTTTGCTGCGATCCTTGAGGCTCAGAAGCTTTGCCTTGATGGAATCTTTCCAGTTGAGCATGGGTTCCTTCATGACAGGACGCAAAAGGTCCTTCACGTCGCGGTGGGTCAGATAGCGCTGGAGTGCGCCGCCGCGGGCAAGGGAAATTGCCCCTGTCTCTTCACTTACGACAAGGATCAGGGCATCAGTCTGTTCCGATAGACCAATGGCCGCACGGTGCCGCGTCCCCAGCTCCTGGCTGAGGTTCCTCGCTTCCGTCAAGGGCAACAGGCAGCTTGCAGCTGCAATGCGGTCGCCGCGGACAATGACAGCTCCGTCATGGAGCGGAGTATTCGGAATAAAGATATTTTCAAATAGGGCCGTGCTGATCAGTCCGTCAATGCGGACGCCCGTTTCAATATAATCGTCAAGGCCTGTTTCCCGTTCAAAGACAATCAGGGCCCCAATCTTGTTGCGGGACAGATCATCAGCCGTCAAAGCCACCGATTCAAGCATGTTTTCTACCTGCATCTCATTAAGGACCGTGCTGCGGCGGAACAGTTTGCCTCGGCCAATCTGCTCTAGGGCACGGCGCAGTTCGGGCTGGAAAACAATAGGCAGGGCAAACATGACAATGGTCATGAATTTTTCAAGGAGCCAGTTGATCACATACAGATTCAGCCATTTGCTGACGAGCATGACCAAAAGCAGCATCAAAAGGCCCTTGACAAGGGACGCCGCCCGTGTGTTTTTCAGCATTTGGTAGAGCTTATTGAGGAAATAAGCAACCACCAAGATATCGATGACATCCAGGAAGGTGATGGTATGGATGAGATCTAGGACATGGGATTCCAAGGGTTTCGCCTCCTCAAGGTTCTGGATTGGTTAAATATTCCGTTCGACCAGTTCTTCAACCGGTTCATCCGTCTTTTTAAAAGGAATGTCTCCTTCATAAGCAAGGAAGGCCAAGGCATAACTGACGGCCATGGCAGAGCCCATCATGAGGCCCCTTTCGTCCATATCAAATTCCGGCGTATGGTGATTGGCCCCGCATCCAAGGTCCGTATTTTGAATGCCTGTAAAGGAAAGGACCCCTGGATAGAGCTTTTGGAAAAGGGCGAAGCTTTCGGACGCCATCCAAGGCGCCGCGTCAACGACAGCGTCTTTTCCAAGATCCCGCACAAGAGCCTTTCGTCCCAGCGCCGCGCAGGTTTCATTATTGCGCACCTCATAAAGGGCCTTGGGCATGTGGGTGATTTTATAGGAACATTGATAAAGGGCCGTAAGATGATCCAAGGTCTTTTTTAGATAGGTCTCAAAAAGGGACCCCGCTTTTTCATAGCTGAAGAAACGAGCCGTACCGCCAAAGGTGAGAGTACCGGGAATGACGTTGTACTGGTCACCACTATGGACAAAACCCAAGGAAATGGTCAGGCATTCAAAGGGGTCGACACGGCGCATCCGGAAGCTTGAAAGCTCACTATAAATCGCGTGAAAACAGTCAATCGGGCTCCGGGCAAGATCGGGCCGGGCTCCGTGACCAAACTGACCAGAAAGCTCGACAACAAAAGCGCAGCCTCCACTCATGACAGGACCAGGACAAAGCGATACGGTTCCAGCGGCCATATCCCAGCGCACATGGGTCGCATAGCAGCCATCGATGGAAAGCTTCAGGTCATGAACGATGTAGGGCAGGAGATTCCTAATGTCTCCACTTGTTTCCTCACCGCGTTCAAAACAAAAGACAATCTTGCCGACAAATTCATCCTTATGGGCGGCAAGGATGCGTGCCGCCGTAAGGGTCATGGCCATATGGCCATCGTGCCCGCAGGCGTGACTGACACCGGGGATCTTGGAAATACAGGCTTTGGGTTCTTGCAGGTTTTTCTCACTTTCCTTAATGGGAAGCGCGTCTGTATCACTGCGCATGAGGAGGGTTCTCCCCTTTTTCCCGCTGTCAAGGATGGCCAGAAGGCCCCCGTCAGGGACATTCACGGTTTCAAGGCCGAGGCCCTTGAGATACGATTCGAGGAAGGCAATGGTCTTTTCTTCTTCATTGCTTAGTTCCGGATATTCATGAAAATAACGGCGCAGACGGACCGTTTCCGCAAATTCCGCCTTTGCCTCGCTGAGGATGTTCATAGGCGTTCCTTTCATAATAAGACGCTGCTTGGCAGCTTATGAAGGTGCCCGTAGGGCCCTTCCGGAGACATAAAATTACAGTTTATTATACCATGAATTGCCGATTCTTCCATGCCTTTAGCCTCTTTGCCCCGCAAAAGTTCCATAAAAAGACACAACCTCCTTCCATAGGAAAAGAGACACTCACCGGTGCTTTTATTTTGGTTCTATAATAAATGTTGGGGTGAGGAAATATTC